>Ga0190348_1000446_pt1 | contig 11369 bp, 9 predicted proteins | sample 48721367_MG_FD_161658 | JGI IMG/M metagenome (GOLD analysis project Ga0190348, IMG submission 161658) | Hydrothermal vent microbial mat bacterial communities from Southern Trench, Guaymas Basin, Mexico - 4872-13-6-7_MG | ecosystem: Environmental > Aquatic > Marine > Hydrothermal vents > Microbial... | reverse complement strand
GAAGATGGTAAAATTACTCATAGAATCCGATCTCGCTAAAACCTATCTCTTCAGCATAACTTAAAAGGTTAATTAGATTGAATTTTTACTTTGATATCTGCCGTCAGTCCGTTACAGTGATTACTGTAAAGATTACGATATAGCTGCCAAAGGTTATTCTGTTTGCTTTGACCTTACAAGAATATATAAATAAAATAATTTCTAAAAAATAAAGTTATAAAGAGGATTGTAGTTCATCTGTAAATAGCGGTTTTAGGATTGATGTTCCGATATTGCAAAGATGATTTTCTATTCTGAAACCACTATTTTTTTAGAGAAGTGATTAATTTATAAAGATTTAAAGAAATAAAGGAAGATATTTAATGAAACTGGGAACTTATCTTCTAAAAAGATTTTTTTTAATGGTAATTGTTATGTTGGGAGTAGCAACGATCGTTTTTTTAAAACTCACATTATTCCCGCTGACCCGGTTGGAGCGATATTAGGTGGAAATGCCCCCATAGAGCTTGTTGATCAAATGAGGCATCAACTCGGCTTGGATAAACCAGTATTATTACAATTTATTGACTACTTAAAGGGTATAGTTCATGCAGATTTTGGAATATCTCTCAAATCAAATCGACCTTTCTTAAAAGATATAATAAATTATTTCCCAGCTACTATTGAATTAGCGATTGCTTCTATGATCTTCGCAGTAGTAAGTGGAAAGCTAAACCATACAAAAATTAGAATGTGTCTATATTTAAATTAATAATATTTTTCTTGAATTAAGGTTTTAATTTTTATTTTTAGCAAAAAGAAGGGTTTGTAAAATTTATGTAGTATACCTAATATACAATACGTGAAATATTACCCGTAAATAAATATTATATATTTCTGTAATTTTAAATAAATATAATATTGTAAATTGTATGAAGGTAACAGGAGAGATCGTTAAATCTTTTAGAAAGGAAATTTAAGAAAAATATTTTGAAAAAAATTATACCTAAATTTAAATTCCCTCTTAATATAAAGAGAATTGGGATAGATATTGGTTCTGATAACTTGAAGGCAGTTGTGATAGATGGAAAAGATATCACCACTTATCTAAAAAAGATCAACGGAAAACCAATATATGCTTTAAAAGAAACATTAGATGAAATTATCACAAAACACAGTAATGAAGTTTATCTTGGTGTAACCGGGGTTAATTCAATTTCTTTATCAGATGTTTTAAATGAAAAACAAATGATAAGTGAATCAATTACAATTAAAGAGGGCATTGCCTTTCTTGATTCAGACATCAAGGAAAATGGAGAATTTGCAGTAATTGATATTGGAGCATCCAACCAGAGATATTATGAATTTGGAAAAGATGAAAATAGTGGGAGATTAATTTTAGAACATAATTGTTTGCAGGATAAATGTGGTGCTGGTTCAGGTTTATTGCTTGAGCATATGGCTAAAAGATTTGAATATGGTTCAATAGAGGAACTATCTAAGGTAGCTAACCAAACTGAAAAAACCATAAGGCTCTCGGCAAAATGTGGCGTTTTTCGTGAATCTGATGTTGTGCATCAGCAACAAAAAGGAACACCAAAAGAGGTTTTGGCTGCTTCACTTTATAGAGCCTCTGCAGATAGTTTTAAAACCATTCTTTCAAATGGAATAATATCTGAAGGAAGGATTATTCTTATTGGTGGCCTATCACTTAGTAAAGCCTTTGTTAAACATCTAATAGATGTTTGTAAGATCTCTTCTGAAAGTGTTATTATTCCAAAACAAGGATTGTATATAGGTGCAATTGGTGCAGCAATCTATGGTCAACAAATTTATTTAAATGATATAATAAAAAAACTAGAGCAAAAATTGACCAAACCATTTAACTATGAATCACAGGGTCCTCTAATCCTCAAAAAATCCATAATTATGAAACCAAAAGAAGATTGGCCTTATGATGCAGATGTTCCTTTGGCCGGCTTAGGAATTGACATAGGCTCTGTTAGTACAAAGGCTGCATTAATAGCAAAAATTAATGGTAAGTTTAGATTGCTTGCTTATCACTACAGGAGAACAGAGATAGACCCTGTTGGGGCTGCAATAGATGTTATAAACAAAGTATATAATCAAGTTATAGAAAGGGGCTATAAAATTGGGAAAGTTGTTGCCGGAACAACTGGGAGTGGAAGGCAGCTTACCGGTTTTATAGTTGGGGCTTCCAAAGAACATATTGTTGATGAAATCACTGCCCAAGCTGCAGGCATAACCACAGTCTATCCTCAAAAAGAGTTTAGTATTATTGAGTTTGGTGGTCAGGATTCAAAATTTATTAATATCGACCAAGGGGTGGTTGTTGATTTCGCAATGAATAATGCATGTGCTGCTGGGACTGGAGCATTGCTTGAAAAATATGCCATGCGCAGAGGCATTCAAATAGATAATTTTGGAAATATTGCATTAAGAGCAAAGAATCCCCCTGATATAGATAGCACTTGTGCGGTTTTATCAGAGCAATCAATAATAAAATATGAGCAGAATAATGTATCTTTAGAGGATCTATGTGCTGCCCTTACTTTAGCAACTGCCAGAAACTATTTAGCAAAGGTAGTTAGCGGCAGTGAAATAAAAGAAAAGGTTGTTTTTCAGGGTGCAACTGCCTTTAATCTTGGACAGGTTGCTGCCCTTGAAACTGTTCTCGGAAAAGGAATAGTTGTACCTCCTTGGCCGCATATAACCGGAGCAATAGGTGCAGCAAAATATGCATATGATACCTCTAATTTAGGTAGTTTTAGGGGATTTAAAAAAATATCAAATCTAAAATACAGTGTAGGGCCTTTTGAATGTACAAATAAAAGGTGTGGAAATGACTGCAACATAACAAGGGCTAAAATCGGAGATGAAGAGTTTTATATAGGCGACAGATGCCAGAGATATAGTGCAAAAAAAGATAAGAAAAAAATAAAGCTACCCAATTTATTTAAAGAAAGGCAGAAGATAATGGAGGATGCAAGCAAATGAAAGTTGGAATTCCCAGGGGCTTATTATTTAATGATTTCTCTCCCTTGTTTATTCCTTTTTTTAAGTATTTAGGAATAAAAACTATTATTTCAGATGAAACTAATAGGAAGATAATAAATCGTGGTCTAGAGATAGTACCAGCAGAATATTGTTTTCCCACCAAGGTTGCCTATGGTCATGTTGACAATCTACTAAAAAAACTAAAAAAAGATGATTTTATTTTTATTCCCCATATTGCCAATACCGGAGAACCAATTGGCAGCTATAAATATTCTGTTACCTGTCCATGGACACAGTCTACACCAGACCTAATGAAATCTGCACTAAAGCTAATTGAAGAAGGCCTTAACTTGGAAAAGTTTATTTCTCCTTCACTCTTTTTTGATTGGGGATTAAATCATATTGAGGATCAGATGAAGAAAGCGGTAGCAAAGATGGGTCATAGCACAAAAAATGTTAGGGCTGCGCTTCAAGAGGGATTAATAAATAAAGAAAGGTTTGATAAGAAAATTGAGGAAAGAACAAAAGAAGTCTTTGATTCTATTAAAAAATATAAAAAAAACGAACCTGCTTTTTTGGTGATGGCAAGACCATACACAGCTTATGATGCAAATGTTAATAATGATATTGTCAATAAAATTTTAGATGCTGGCTATCTGGCAATACCTCTTGAACTTGCTCCCATAGGATCAATAGATATTTCTAAACAAATGCCAAAAATGTACTGGATACAGGGTCAAAAGAAGCTGGCTGCAATAGAATTATTAAATAAAAATAAAAACCTGTTTGGAATTGATGTAACCTATTTTGCCTGCGGTCCTGATTCCCAGATAAACCAGCAAATGAGATGCAGAACGCAAAAGCCATTTTTAACAGTGGAAATGGATGAACATACTGGAGATGCTGGGATTGATACTAGATTACAGGCATTCTTCAATACAGTTAAATCTTACTTAGGAATAGGGGTAAAGCAGACCAGCAAGGTTTTTAATGTCAAACTAAAGAGTCTTGATAAAATTAAAGACAAAAAAATTCTTCTTCCTCCAATGTCAAAACATAATTATGCATTATCTGCTGTTTTTAATGCCTCTGGAATTCAATCAAGGATTTTAGAGGTAAGCCCTGATGAAACCTTGGAAAAAGCGAGAAGCTGTACCTATGGTTTAGTTTGCACACCCTTTTTACATACCACAGAGGCTATGCTTAATTTTATGCAAAGACCAGGGTTTGACCAAGAGAAATTTGCTTTTTTTCAGGCAACAACTGATTGTGGCCCCTGTAGACTAGGGCAGTATGCAAGTTTAGAATCTCTTTTATTCCAGAAAAAGGGAATAGATGTTGATATAATAATAGGGGGCGAAATAGGAAGTGAGTTCAATCTTGGCATACCCTTACTTATCAAGGCCTGGTCTGGTATTACTGCAGTAGACCAGCTTGAAAAAATGAGAATGCACACAAGACCCTATGAGGTTAATAAAGGAACCTCAGATCAGATTTATGATAAATATGTGAAAAGGCTTCTTGATTATTTAGCAGATCCAAAAACTAATCTTGGAAAAATGAAAACCTATTTATCTATCGGAAAGGCATTTTTTTCTAATTTATTTGATGGAAGCTCATCCTCTATTGAAGAAATCCTAAGGAAAGCTCAAAGTGAATTTTCTCAAGTCAAAAGAACTAATGAAGAAAAACCAAAGATAGGTATGGTTGGCGAGTTCTATGTAAGACTTCATGAGCCAGCTAACCAAAGAATTATAAGAAAGCTTGAGAAAAAAGGAGCAGAGGTTTGGTTAGCTCCGGCAACAGAATATCTGATTTATTCTTATCATCTTGGTTCTTTTTTTGCAAGAGAAAAATTCAGATTAAACAGAAAAAAAGAGGATTTAAGAGAATGGTTTTTGAAATCAATATTATATAGAGTTATGATTGGCTATGAACACAAGTTGTTTAAGGCAACCTTGCCATATATGCAGGGTTTTGATGATATACCTGCAAAAGAAATAGTTTCAAATGGTGAGAAATATATTAGACATTATATTGGAGGGGAGGCCATAGTAAGCATGGGAAAGGCAGTAGATTATGCCAAAAGAGGTTTGGATGGTATTATCAGTGTTATTCCATTTAACTGTATGCCTGGACTTACTGTAGCTGGTTTTATCCCTAAATTCAGAAAAGATAATAATAATATTCCCTTTACATCTATAGAGTATGATGGTTTTCAGGACAGTACAAGAGAAATGAGAATTGATACCTTTATTGTCCAAGTAAAAGAGAGATATGAGAGTAAAAAATATACAAAATCCCATTAAAAAAAATAAATCAATCCCATAACTGCCTAAGGTTTAATGGTGTTAACATAGGCATGTCTTCCGGAACAAGCGGCAACAAAGGTATTGTGATAACTACAAAAGAAGAGAAGAATTACATCAAAACAATGTATGCTTCAAGGTTGGTTTTGCCAAAAGGAGAAAAAATAAATCGTGCCTTTATTTTAAGAATAAGTACACCGGCATTTGATTACCACAAATCTGGAAACAAACAGACTTACTTAAACCAGCTACAGTCCATATAAAAACCATGGAACAGCTTGAAAAACTGAATCCAAATATTGTGTCTGCACCGCCAAGTATTTTGAAATTATTGGCAACAGAACTGCAAAAAAGAAGGTAACAGGGGACGGTTCTTTATCATACGAAGGATGATGTAAAAATGAAGGTAATCGCTGTAAATAGCAGCCTTCGAATGGAAAAGGAGTATACCGCTTTGATACTTACTCCCTTCATCCAGGGAATGATGGATGCCGGATCGGAGGTCGAATTCTTCTACATAGAAAAGGATACAATATGAAAGGCGGAGGTACATTCCGATGAAAATATTGATAATTTACGATTCTTTCTTTGGCAACACAGAAAAAATAGCTCAAGCAGTCGGTAATTCTCTTAGTTCTAAAGAAAATGCCGAAACAATACGGGTAAGTAAGGTGAAGCCTGAACAATTAATCGGATTGGAGTTAATAATCGTTGGCTCTCCTACCCGGGCATTTAGACCCACAAAAGCCATTATGCATTTTTTAAACAAAATACCTTTAAACGGTCTCAAAGGTGTTAAGGTAGCTGCATTTGATACCAGGATTTCCACAGCCGATGTTAATTCACGTTTTCTGAATATCTTAGTGAAACTATTTGGATATGCAGCTAAACCCATAGCAGATAAGCTCGAGAAAAAAGGAGGAAGTCTAATAATTCCACCTGAAGGATTTTTCGTAAAAGATTCTGAAGGTCCGCTGAAAGATGGTGAAATTGAACGAGCTGTAGACTGGGCTAAACTAATCATAAAAACACTGTAAAAGGGGAAATTAAACCATAGAAAAATGGGATATATACCCGTTTAAATAAATTTGATATCGTATTCCGTATGAAGATAGCAAGAGATACCTTTTCTTTATTTAAAATAAGAAAATTGACCGAAGAAGAATAGCTAATGAAAAATAAAAAAGGCTTTACCTTAATTGCATTATTAATAATAGCCTCTATTATCGGACTATCTGCTTTAAGCTGAAACCATCCAAAGTTTTTTACAGGCCGCACTTGCCGGTGGAGATATCAATCGTGATGAGGCTGTAGAACTTGCTCAAAATGCCGGTTTACAAAATCCTTACAATGAAGTTGCTATGAATACATCGGATTTTGAGGTAGTTCTCTTAAATCCTACTAAAAAAGTGGGGGGCAAGCCAATTTCACTAAAACATTTGAGAATAAAGAGTTTAAGAGAAAATTAGTAAATTATTTTTGACATTACTTTTGCTTTCATAAGGAGGGATGTACGAAACTTTTAAAAATCATTAACCTTACTACACAAAGTGAAATAAGTAAATTCTATAACATACTAACAGCAATTATTTCCGAAATTGATGAATCGGTTAATCTTGATAAAAGTATCGATGCGGAGCATTTTGTGAGAACTTTTAATAGACTGGAAATTTATAAAAAATATCAATTAGAATTACAAAAATCATTACAAAATGATGTTCTTTCAGATATTCTTTCTGATATTATCGTTAGAGATGGAAATTGCATTATGTCACGGGATTGGTTTAAAATTCTTGTTGAAAAAGAGATTAAATCAATAAAAGAAAGAATGAAATTCTTTGAAACGATTTTAGAGAACAAGAATAAAGATTAGGTTGAAATATCGACTAATGATGTATATAATATAGGATGATAACCTATATTATATACATGGAAGGTAGATATTATGGAAAATGAAAAAACTTTAGGGAAAATTAGTGCTAAGCTTATTAGAAAATTATATGATGAAAATAGACCTATTTTTGAAATTAATAATGCCCAAAGAATTTTAGGAAAAAGTTATAGTGCCATTGTAGATTTATTAAGCGAATTAGTAAAGCGAAAAATAATTGTTCGTCTAAAGGCAGGTAAATATTTAATTATCCCTCAAGAAATGGGGAGTGGAGAGAATTATTTAGGTAATTGGTATATAGCCGGTAAAGAAGTTATTAATTCTCATAAATATTATATTGCTTTTTATAGTGCTATGAATTACTGGGGAATGCTAACACAACCTCTGATTAAAATTTTTATTGCTACCCCTAAAAGACAAATTGTACCTCGAGAGATGATAGGAAAAATGATTTTTGTTACTGTGAAAGAAAAATCTATTTGGGGAATCAAAGAAGAATGGATAAATAGCAAAGAAAAAATAAGAATTTCGGATATTGAAAAAACTATTATTGATTGCTTAACTTATCCTCAATATTGTGGAGGAATTACGGAAATAGCTAAGGGTATTTGGATGACTAAAAATAAGCTCGATTATAAAACATTGTTAAATTATGCTAATAGATACAATAAAAATGTTGTTGCAAAAAGATTAGGGTATTTATTAGAATTATTAAATATTGGAGACTCAAATATTATATTAGAATTAAAAAAATATGTAAAAGACCGCTACGATTTATTTGATCCTACCTTATCTATAAAGAGAATTAATAAAACCAACTGGCGTTTAATTGATAATGTAGGTCAAAAACAAATAAAGAACATAATAAGGTTTTAGGAAAATGATAGATTATTTACAGGTACAAAGATTAGCCTTAAAAAATAACGTATCTCCGGAGATAATTGAAAAAGATTATTTTATCGAACTTGCATTATTTTATTTTTCTAAATATAGTTCTCTTTGTGAGAATTTAGTTTTTAGAGGAGGCACGGCCTTAAAGAAGGTCTATTTCCCAGAATATCGATTTTCTGAAGATTTGGATTTTGTAATTGATAGCAAGAAAGAAATTAATGCATATCAAGAAATAATTATTCAAATATTAAAAAAAATATCTTCTGATTATCCTATAAAAATAGATAAGCGTTCTATATTTGAAAGAGATCGATTACAATTATTTATTATATATGACATTATCCCTGATATAAGGGGTGTAAAAGAATTAAAGGTAGATATTTTACAGGATTATTATATTCCAAAACACGAAAGAAAAGGGCTTTTATTTTCATATCCGGAATTTAAAAACAAGAATTCAATATTAAAGACCTATACATTAGAATCCGTGGTATGTGATAAAATTGGAAGAATTTTAGACGTTGATAATGAACCGAGAGATTTGTATGATTTATGGTATTTATTAAAATTAAATCTTGATATTAATGTAACAAGGAAAGAGTTTAAAAATAAATATGGCTATGAAATAATTATTCCCAATTTATTAAGAGAGATCGTTAAAGATGATTACAGGCAAAATTGGAGAAATAGGTTGATATACCAGATGTTTGATCTTCCTGATTTTGATATGGTAATTAAAGATTTAATTAAATTGGTAAAGGAAAAATTTGAAGAATTTATTTAAAGGAATAAAGATTAAAAACCTTGTTATCTCCGTTATCCATTGGCGGTAGGCCGAAAAGGAAATTACTATGAATCGGTTTTTCAAAATATTGGTTATCGGGCTCTTGCTATTAACAGGAGTTTTTTCTATTTATCGTTACTCAAAAACATTGCATTTTTTAGACCTTGAAACCTTTATGGAAATTTATCAGATCGAAGTTACTACAAACGACATTCCTGTTACCGGAATCAATGAATTAGAATATATTAAAGGGTAAATCTATGTCAACACATGACAGACAGAACTTATAGCCAGGATTGACCCTCTAACCGGCCAGGTAGTTGGTTGTGTAGACCTGAAAAGCATTTTAAGTCCGAAAAACGATAGTGAGACATTTGATGTTCTTAACGGTATTGCCTATGACACAAAGAATGATCGGTTGTTTTTGACTGGAAAATTTTGGCCAAAACTTTTTGAGATCGAATTGATGGAGCAGGGGACTGCAGAATCCAAAGAGAAAACTAAACTATAAAAAAATAGGATATACGCCCGTTTAAATAAATTTGATATCCTATTCTGTATGAAGATAACAAGAGAAACCTTTTTTTATTTAAAATAAGAAAATTAACCGAAGAGGAACAGCTAATGAAAAATAAAAAAGGCTTTACCTTAATTGCATTATTAATAGTAGCCTCTATTATCGGGCTATCTGCTTTAATCGGATTAAGATACTATACTGGCAACCAACAAGGAAAAACAGAGAATACCGTTTTTCGGGAAAAAGCAAAAGACATTATAGTTCAAGCTAATGCTGCGACCATCCAAAGTTTATTACAGGCAGCGCTTGCTGGCGGAGATATCAATCGTGATAAGGCTGTAGAACTTGCTCAAAATGCCGGTTTACAAAATCCTTACAATGAAGTTGCTATGAATACATCAGGATGGTTTCCGGAGGTTGCTGATACCCCCGGTGAAATCCAGATTACCTTACTTGCAGGAACTTTTTATGTTCAAGGATATGGAGCTGATGGTTTGCTTCCTAATATTCTCACTGTAAAAAAATAATTAGTTATCTGCAGGTAAAGCATTAGTAATGTACCATAGAGAAGAAGATTTATTCTTATTTAAATAACATCGATTGCAGCGAAATGTTAACTGCAATTGCATAAAGACAAGGAGAAGACAAATGATTGATAAAAACAACAAAATTGATCAAAACTATTTCTGGCTCAATCAACCCGCTTATGAAATAAAAAATCGTAGATTATATGTGTCAACATCTCCAAATACTGATTTTTGGCAAAAAACTTATTATGGATTTGAAAGAGATAATGGGCATTGTTTATTAACCAAAGTAACAAATGATTTCTCGATTACTGTAAACACCGAGTTTTATCCAAAAAAACAATACGATCAATGTGGTTTATTTGTTAGAATTGATTCTGAGAATTGGATAAAAGCATCTACAGAATATGAAACCGAAAATTACTCACGTCTCGGGTCAGTAGTTACCAATTTAAGATATTCTGATTGGGCAACAATTGATATCAATTCAAAAATTAATAAAATGTGGTATCGCATACAAAGCAAAAAAGATGATTTCATAATCGAATATTCTGATGACGGAATTTCATGGAAACAACTTAGAATTGCACACTTACATAGTAAGTTCAATGAATTAAATGTAGGTATCTATGCTTGCAGTCCAATGGATAGCACTTTTGATGCAGTGTTTGATAATTATATATTGAAAAAAAGTAAATGGTGAGAATGAAACTGAGCTGACATTGAGTAGATAAGGCACATCCCATCCATTTTCTTAGACAATTAATATTTTACTTTTAAATTAGATAAATAGGGAAGGGGGTACCGATTCAATAATATAGACCTCGTAATTTTGATTTTAAGGGGGGTATTTTTCAAAAAAGGTACAATCATAAGGGGCAAGTCAAAATTTCTTCATATACGCAGAATATGAGCGTTTTTGAAAATCTTTCAAAGTCTTTATTTGCAAGGGTTTGCAGGTTTTTTGCGAATTTTCATTATTTTATGGTATTTAGAGACGTTATAAAATAAGAAAGATTTATTCATTAAATTTGTATATAAATGTATAAAATAGGAAAATATTATTGTAAAATGTAGATAAAGGGGACAATTCATTATACCCCTACAAAAAAATAAGGATACAGAAAAAGTGAAATAGAAGATAAAAATGTTGGACAAGAAATTTCCCAGGAAATAATAACAAAGAAAAAAGAATAAATGGGATTGCCGCGTCGATACGCCCCTCGCAATGACAGAGAGAGGAAGAAAAAGAATAATAAAAGAGGATATTCAAAGAGTTTTATATTTTTTTTCAATTTTGCAACGTCCTATAATATATCTTATGTAAAGTAAACTATATTTTACTATATTTCTCCCATTTTTTCTGAGTTATTAACTATAATAGTAAGATATAAAGGAATAATAAGATTGTCATACTTTCTTCGAAAGTTCTCAATAACAATGACAGAAAAAT
>Ga0190348_1000445_pt1 | contig 11388 bp, 14 predicted proteins | sample 48721367_MG_FD_161658 | JGI IMG/M metagenome (GOLD analysis project Ga0190348, IMG submission 161658) | Hydrothermal vent microbial mat bacterial communities from Southern Trench, Guaymas Basin, Mexico - 4872-13-6-7_MG | ecosystem: Environmental > Aquatic > Marine > Hydrothermal vents >... | reverse complement strand
GGGCATTGAAGAAGTCATTGCAGGTGTTTTACCGGAACAAAAAGCAGAAGTCGTCAAGGCTTTACAGGAAGAGGGGTTGAAAGTTGGAATGGTGGGGGATGGTATAAATGATGCCCCGGCACTTGCTCAAGCTGACATTGGTTTTGCTGTTGCTTCTGGCACAGATGTATCTATTGAAACTTCAGACATAACTTTGATGCGTAGCGACTTAACCCAGGTTGTTGATGCGATTGAACTTAGTCATGCCACTTTGAAGATCATCAAAGGAAATCTTTGGTGGGCTTTTGGTTTTAATGTTGTAGCAATCCCGATTGCCGCGTTAGGCCTTCTCGCGCCTTGGATGGCTGCTTTAGCAATGGCTTTTAGCTCTGTTCTTGTGGTTTCTAACTCTCTTCGGTTAAAACTTTTCAAACCCAAAATCTTGAGCGCCACCGACCACTAATTTTTCTTTTTTTTCCTTTTTTATGCAATAACATAATCTTAATTTATAAGAAAATCATTTAGCAATTTAGATTAGTTAGAATTACCTATTCATTCTACTAGAGAACAAAATAAGGCGTGAAGTCTTTTGAGTACTCAAGAACATGCATTAATAAAAACACTTAGATGTCCTACTTGTGGGGCTCCCCTAAAACCTTCAGCAGAATCTATTCTCATCATTTGTAACTTTTGTGGCGAAATTATCACTGAAAGTCCTATCTCTCCCCATGCAATCATCAAACCACTCCCCCTCACTCCCCCTGAAGGGTTAGGCCAAATTAAAAAGATGGAATTAATCTTGGTGCCCTTTTTCGAAGTGAAAGCACAAGTTGACATGGAAGCTTTAGGCTATCAACGACGCGAACGAACAGAGACAAGAACCGTACGACGTGGTGGTGAAACCCACATCGAAACAAGAACTATCGTGGAATATCGTCCTTGGCGTATTGAACATCATGGTGCTCATGCAGTCCGTTTTCTAGCTCGACAAGAAATTACGATGTTTGGTGCAGATGAGCTTCAAGCGTCTGTAGCAAAAAGCTTAGGCGGCGAACCGTTGCCATTTTCAGCACAGTTGATTAAGGATTTAGTAAGTCGCAATGATTCTCATTCTCTGGTCGCTTTAAGCCCAGAATGGAGTCAATCAGAAGCCGTTGCAAAAGCAGGTGAAACTGTTTATGAGGCGGCTTATGCTCGAGCAAAATCAGAAATGCATGAAGTCTTTGACACCAGAGTCAATTTCAAACCTCTCGCAAAACCGACTCTTGTTCATGAACCTCTTCTTTTGGTTCGTCGTAAAATTCAAGGACGTTCCTATCGAGCAGCTTATCACTGGGGCAATGGACAATTGTTGCGAGAAGAGTTGCCCATCAAAAACCGTGGGTTAATGATCTTTTTCGCCCTCTTAATGTTTCTCGGGACGCCCTTTTTAACGCAGGTGGGCTATAATCGCTATCTTGCTAGTGGAGAGAATTTCATAATAATTCTCTTTGTAGTTCTTAGTGTTATAGTTTTGGGCATTGGGATTTTCCTTGTAGTACGAGCATATAAACCACACAAAGTGAAATCGAGTGGCGGAAAGATAACACTCTTCGACTTTCAAAAAATCGCTCCTGGTACACAACCACAACCGCAACCACAACGCCGTCCTACCGGAGCTCCTTCTGAGTCCGGTAGTCGACCAATTCCAAAGTTTTGCCCGAAATGTGGCGACCCGCTTGAACCAGGACAAGTGTTCTGTGAAAAATGCGGGTATAAAATCAAACAGAGATGATGGAAGATGGCAATAGAACAACAACAACCAACCAAGAAAATAAACTGTGGGTACTGTCAAGCTGAAGTGGAAATTCCCCCTTTTGCGTCAGTGGTAACTTGCCCTTACTGTGGTACACCTAACGAATTACGAACTGGGAAAATCATTCAAAACCACCATATGCTCTCTGTCTATTTCAGTGGTTCAGAATTAACTGAATTGATTCCGGAATATCTCTCAAAATATGTAGGTGTTCCTTCCGATTTTGCAGACAAAGTCATTTTCACGGATTTCGAGCTTCGTATGATGCCCTTTTGGGTTTTCAAGTTTCATGGTCACACAGATTATACCGGTCTTGGCAAATATTGTCCGGCAGTACATAGCACTCATTGGAGCCGGAGTATTAACATTCAGACACGACCCGAACGCGGAAGCATTGACTTGGATCAAACTTGCTTGGTATTTGGCTATCGAGAACAACATAAAGAAATTCGCGACGAAAAGATTCCTGTCGGTTCGAAAGAAGCATTCGATATCAACGCCGTAAACGCTGAAGGTGGTAGAATCTACGATACTGAAATCGGTTATGATGAAGCCTACAGAAATGCTGAAGAGCAAGTGAAAAAACGGCACAACGAATTAATTTATCGTGAGATTTACAAAATAGAGGGGCTAAATCAAAAAATCGACTTAAAAGAAGTTTCTTACCTTCATGTGCCATTTTATAGGATTACCTACAAATATGGCAATTGGACGGGAGAAGCATTAGTTGATGCTGCACGAGGTAAGGTTCTCCGAGCTGAATATCCCATCAGTCGATCCCACCGGTTCTGGGGATTTACTTTCATCCTCCTAGCACTTGGAGTTATTGGCGGAGCAATTTTTGCTGCTTTGCAAACCGCCTTAAGTGAATGGGGGCTGGCAGGTATTGTTGCTGCGGTGATATTCGCCGGCGTGTTGATTTTCGGTATAAAAGAAACTGTTACAAAAAAGAAAGTTGCTGCGGAATAGTCTCGTTGGCAACTTCATCTTTCCTTTTTTTTCTTTTCCAAAAAGTTCTAATTCTCTAATTAAACAATAGTTTTACAGTTCGAGTTGAGAACAAATGAAAGTTGGTTACATCCAATTCAACCCTGTTTTTGGCAATAAAGAACATAACCTTTCTCAAATTATCAGGTTAATTCGTAATCACGCGGACGCTGAGCTCTTAGTTCTTCCAGAACTATGCACAACTGGTTATTTTTTCACGGAGCAAGCAGAATTGCAAAACATGGCTGAGTATGTCCCTTCAGGCCCCAGTGTCAAGCTCTTGGAAAAAATTGCTGCAGAAACAGACACATATCTTGTTGCTGGCTTTTGTGAGAAGGTATCAGAGAATGAATTTTATAATTCGGCTATCCTTCTTGGGCCCGAGGGATTTATAGACGTTTATCGAAAAATCCATCTATTTAATACCGAGAAAAATTTCTTCACACCGGGGAAGGGGCCCATTCAAGTTTACGCGGTCAAAGATGTAAAAATTGGCATTATCGTCTGTTTTGATTGGGCTTTCCCAGAACTAACCAGAATTCTCGCTTTAAAGGGTGCTGAGATTATTTGCCATCCTGCAAATCTTGTCTTGCCATTTGCACAAAAAACGATGTTAGCCCGTTCAATAGAGAATCGCATTTTCACTATAACTGCAAACCGAATTGGTACAGAAAAGAAAGGTGACAAGGAGCTCACTTTTACAGGTCTAAGTCAAATCACCAGCCCCGGTATGGAGCTTCTAAGTCAATCTTCTAAAGATGAAGAGGAATGTCGTGTCGTAGACATTGACCCCTCTCTTGCTCGAAACAAATGGATCACCAAGAAGAACCACATTTTCCAAGACCGGCGGATAGACCTTTACAAGGCATTATTCCAATCTTGAGAAAAGTGCTTCTTTTAAGACAAAAGAAGCTAATTTTTAAAAAGGGCGGTCGATAAATGAATTAACAAGAAGGATGATTAAAATGGCAATTTTAATAACAGGTGGTGCGGGTTTCTTGGGCTCTCATCTTGCAAAGCGACTTATAGACGCTCAGAAAGAAGTCGTTATTTTTGACAAGAATCCCAAAAAACTGCATTTAAAAGAAGCTTCAGAAAAAGTAACGCTCATAAAAGGTGATGTGGCAAATCTTCGTGCTTTAGAGAAAGTTTGTGAGGACTATCAATTCGAAGCTGTCTTTCATCTTGCAGCTCTTTTACCTCCAAATACAGAAGAAGATCCATATAAAGCCTTCAAAGTTAATGTTGAAGGTACACTAAATATCTTAACTATTGCTGAAAAATATAACATAAAAAATGTCATTTATCCGAGCTCTGCTACTGTCTTTGGCCCCGACAGAACCCCCCCTTTTACCGAAGAAGACTTGCGCGATCCTTGGACATTTTATAGTTCCTACAAAATTTGCACAGAAATTATTGGATCCATTTATTCCAAAAAATTCCAGCTCAATTTCCGGGCCGTTCGTTTCCCCGTTGTTGTCGGCCCTGGTAGAAATCCTTTCTTAGGCATAACAAAATACCCAACACAGATGATTGAAGAAGCCGTGAAAGGGAAACCATATGTAGCAGAGGTCGCTCCTGATACGCGAGTGCCAATTATCTTTGTCGATGATGCTGTCCAAATTTTAATTAACCTCTGGCGTAGCAAAGACATTCAATTCGAGATTGTTAATGTTGATGGTATTTGGGTTACTGCTCAGGAAATAGCTGAAGGAATAAAGAAAATCATCCCAACAGCAGAGATTACCTTTAAACCAGCAGAAAATGAGCATGTTCAGCAAATTCTCTCAGGCGTTCAAAAGCATAAACAAGAGGGAGTAGCAACTTTTCGAGGGGAAAGAATGCTTGAGGAAATCCTTAATGAGTATATCTCAAGGCGAAAAGAGGAAAAGTTTTAACAGCATATGCTCTTTGCGAGCTCATAACAATTAAATACTACTACAACAGCAGCTATCACAGTTTGCTAGAAAATCCCCATAAAAGGATCCGTTTTATGAATGAGTCAGTTCAAAAATATTCCATATATCCCCACTGCTGAAAAACTTGCAGATATGATCTTCTCAAAGCTAAAGAAAATTCAAGTTGAACCACCTAAACGTGGGAAGAAGAAACGTTCAGACTATTCTTTCTATCGGACCCTTTATTTCCGCCAATTTCGTTTTCTCTTTCCGGAACTGAAAAGTGAGTTGGAGCGAATTGCTGACAGTTTTCCAGTGATTGATGAATTACATCCTTTCCATAAGGAATTGATAGATGTATTATTTGGCATTGAGAAATTGCGAACAAATCTTTCAAGAATAAAACACACTAAAAAAGCCATTGAGAGTATTGAGGTTGAAGTTTCCAGGAAGTTAGGAAGGTCGCAAACTGCCGAAGAAGCAAAACGCATTCGGCAAGAGGCATTGGGGCGAGTTGGTTCTGCCATACGAAAACTGGAAAAACCTCTGGCGGAACTAATCTCTGCGAAGATCCAACTTTCGAAGGTCCCAGACTTTAATCTGGAACAAAAAACAATCGCTTTTGCCGGTGGGCCAAATGCTGGAAAATCAAGTTTTGTAAAGCTTGTCTCAAGTGGTAAGCCGGAAATCGCTTCTTATCCGTTTACTACTAAAGAGTTAATTTGTGGACACCGTCAGAATCGGTTCGAATCTGTCCAATTAGTTGACACGCCCGGGCTTTTAGACCGTTCTTTGCAAGAACGAAATCAAATTGAAATGAAAAGTATTTTAGCTTTAAAATACTTAGCTGATGCAATTGTCTTTCTGTATGATCCATCAAAGAATGCTACTTTAACATTGGTTGAGCAACAGAATCTCTTTCGAGAAATTAATAAAACATTTTCTGAAACACCAATGTATGTTTTCATAAATAAAAAGGATATCATCCCAAAAGAACAACTCCCGGCAATTTTCAAACAGCTTGGTGAGCACCGTTTAATTGCTACCACTGAAGAGTATAAAAACGAGTTGGAAGAAGTCATTCAAATGATTATTAATAATCTCCCACAAAAGAAATTTTTTATGGAAGAAAAGGAAGAAAAAAAGCACGTTGAAAAGCGGAAAAAGACTGATAAAATAGAGTGGATATTCTTTGACGAAGACAGTTCAGATTGATGGCTCTCTCATGGAAGGAGGTGGGTCAATTGTACGAAATGCTATTGCTCTTTCTGCCCTCTTAAAAAAGCCTGTAAAGATTCGAAACATTCGGGCTAAACGTTCGAAACCAGGTCTTAGAAACCAGCATCTCCACGTTGTAAAAGCTATCGGCAAGATTTGTCAAGCTGAAATCGAAGGTGCTTTTATTGGTTCTCAGTGTATTTCCTTTATACCTGGAGAAACTCGAGGTGGAACATTTCAGATAGATGTGCAAACTGCAGGCAGCTTAACTTTATTGTTGCAAGCGCTCATACCTGTGGCTTCTTTTGCCCCTGAACCTGTCAAATTATTACTTAAGGGAGGAACAGATGTTCCAATGGCTCCACCCTTTGATTTCTTTAAAAACGTTTATCTCTTCACTCTGCAAAAACTCGGCCTTGATGTCACTGTGTGTTTGGGGCGTCGGGGTCATTACCCCAAAGGCGGTGGAATTATTTCATGTGATATTAATCCCATTGAGCGATTGAAGCCTATTTCTTTTGATGGCACGAAAAATTGTAACCCTCTTCAAATTAAAGGCATTGCCCATGCTGTACAATTACCTTGCCATATTGCCGAACGGATGCTTTCGAGTGCAGCGACTTTTTTACAAAAGAAAGGTTATCAACTTGGTAAGTTGAAAAAAGATTGTCCGGAACAAAAATATGACCCACATATTGGTCCGGGAACAGGTATTACCCTTTGGGCTGAAACTGACTGTGGAACATTTCTCTCCGGAAGTGGCTTGGGAAAGAAAGGCTTGCCAGCTGAAACAGTCGGAGAAAGTGCTGCCAAAGAACTTCACAACCAACTACAAACCAAATGTCCGGTAGATTATCACCTTGCGGATCAATTGATTCTTTGGATGGCAATTGTTCCTTCGCCATCGGTGATAAAAACTAGTAAAATTACTCTTCATACGCTCACCAATATTGCTATCGTTAAACGATTCATCGATATTAATTTTCAAGTTGATGGTGCTGAGGGTACAATGGGAGTGATTCGTTCTGAGGTGAACGAATCCTCACTTCTCTCTGGTTAAGATATTAGAATCTAGAGAACCTTTATTTTCAAAGAAATTCATTACTTCTTGAATAAAGATGGTGGAATTATCTCCGGAAGATGAACAAAAACTGATTACTCTTAGCCCATATCAGCAGGCTGTTCTTCGTTTATTGACCGAGGTGCCAAAAGGAAAAGTGACAACTTATAGTGATTTGGCAAAAGAGCTGGCAAAACGAAATAACGCTTATTCGCCAAAAGCTTCCCGTGCAGTGGGGACAGCAATGCGCCGAAATGTTTGTGCGCCACGAATCCCTTGTCACCGTGTTATCAAATCTGATGGTTCTATAGGCAATTTTAGAGGAGGTGCACTGGGAGGGGTTGCTGAAAAAATCAAACTATTACAAGAAGAAGGCATTGAAGTTGAGAATGGGAAGGTGGATTTAAACCGTTTTCGTCATGATTTTTCTTGATGCTCATCAGTGGCATTAATAATTTGGAGCCGTTTTACACCATCTATTTCTTCGATAATTTTTACAACGGATTTTGGAACCAGTTTTTTCCAGCCGTCATTTCCTTCCCAGATTAATTTCCTAATGTGAGCAGCACTATATTCTTTTCGTTCAAATAAGGGTGTTTGTCGAGTTTCCTTTCCTCCTTGAGCAAAAAGATACCTTATTAGAGGGTTGTTACTATAAACAATATCAAATTTTGGCACGAGTCGGAGGATATGCGCAACCCAAAGCCCATTGTCTTTAATGTCATTTGCCGGGACAATTATCACTCGAGTTATGTCTGATAATTCATCAACAAGGGATTGATGAATCATATCATACCGTTCTCCGGCAGTGAAGGGATTTGCTGGAAGATGGCTCTGCTGTGACGCGGCAATGATGACGATTAGGTCATCACATTCTGAGAGAATGAATTTTATTGCCTCTAAATGCCCTTTATGAAATGGTTGAAATCGTCCGACAATCAGTCCTCGCATGTGCTTATCATCTCCATGTGGGAGAAAACAACAAACTCCTAAATAATTGGTTTGTTAGGTGTGGTATCTTAAACCTCATTGGCTTAAAAAACTTTATAAGTGGTTTATAAACATTCGAGAAGTGATACGTATCAATAAACTTTTGTCCTATTTTCTAATAGAAGTATTCCTAGGACAAAAAGAGTATGCTGTGATCAATCATGGAAATTGAGGTCATTGAAAATAAGGATAACAAGCTCCGTTTCATTATTCACGGAACCACTCATACCTTTGTAAATGCTTTGCGTAGAACTATAATCTCAGAGGTACCAACATTGGCAATCGAAGATATCATTCTCGTTGAAAATACCTCCCCTATTTTGGACGAAATGATTGCTCTGCGGTTAGGACTTATCCCTCTTACCACACCTATCGACGAATTTACTGTTACCTCCGAATGTGAAAACTGTGGAGGTGAAGGGTGTCAGTTCTGTTCAGCAGCGCTTACCCTCGAGGTTGAAGCGGACCTTAATGAAACGCGCATGGTCTATTCCAAGGACTTACTTTCAGAGGACCCGAAAATTGTTCCTGTCTCTGACAAAATTCCCATCGCAAAACTCGGCCCCGGGCAGAAGATCCGCTTGGAAGCCATTGCTATGATGGGTCGTGGGCGTGAACATGCCAAGTGGTCTCCAGCAGTCACTTGTAGTTATCGCTATTACCCGAAAGTTGTTCAAGACGTTTCGAAATGTACGGGCTGTTTTGAATGTGTTGATGCCTGTCCCAAGAATATTTTATCCTTATCTAAAAAAGTGGTAACTTTAACAGACCCCTTAGAATGTCTCCTCTGTGATTTGTGTACCAAAGCATGCACATTTGATTCACTGAAGATGGGACATGTTGAAGGCGACTTTATCTTCTTTCTTGAAACCTCTGGGGCTATTACCCCAATGGATGCTTTTCGAAAAGCTATCGAAATCCTCAAAAAGAAGGCCAAAGAGTTCGAGGAAGAATATCGAGTTGCACTTGATAAATATCAGAAGAAAAAATAATTGAAAGAGAATTTAAAAAATCTAAAATGAATCAATCTTTTGGAGGATTGTGAGTAATTGCCAAAACCAACAGGGCCATCAGATCCTAATACTGTCGCACTTATACGCGACTTGCGGAAAAAAGGTGCTGCTGATAAGAAGCACTCTTTTTGGACTGTTCTCTCCAAAAAATTAGCCAAGCCAAGACGGCAACGATCGGTGGTCAATCTGAGTAAAATCAGTCGTTACGCCAAGAGCGATGAGCTTGTTGTTATTCCTGGTAAGGTGCTTGCATCAGGAGAGATTAAGGGCAGCTATACTATTGCTGCTTTGAACTTTAGCGAAGTTGCTGAAGCGAAAATCGTAAAAGCTGGCGGGAAAGTTCTTTCCTTACAAGAGCTGCTGAAATTGCCAGCGTCAGAACTCCAGAAAATACGGATTCTGGCATAAGCCTTAGGAGTTGAAAAAAACAAATGTCAAACCATGTAATTATCAATGCCGAAGGAGCCATTCTTGGCAGACTGTCCACACATATTGCCAAACGTTTGCTTGCAGGCGAGACTATTGACCTTGTTAATGTCGAGAAAATGGTCATCTCTGGGCAGCCAGAATCGACTATTCGAGATTATAAAGCAAAATTGGAGATTCGAAGTAAATATAACCCTCTTCGTGGACCGTTCCATTACCGTCGACCAGACCGCTTTGTTCGAAGAACAATTCGTGGAATGCTCCCTTACAAGAAACCCAGAGGAAAAGAAGCATATCACCGCTTAAAATGCCATATTGCTATTCCAAAGGAATTCGAAAAAGCTAAACTAATTAAAATACCAGAAGCTGACTCTGCAAAACTCTCTCGAAAGAAAATTACCGTTGGTGAGTTGTGCAAACAACTGGGTTGGAATTATGACCCGGCAAAGGATCCGACATTGTAGACTTGAATGGTAAAGGTGAGAAAAAATGACAACAAAACGAATAGTGTTAACTTCAGGGAAACGAAAAACTGCTGTTGCTCGAGCAACGACAAAGCCTGGTAAAGGACGTATTCGCGTTAATTCCATTCCACTCGAGATCTATCCTTCTGAATTGGCTCGAATGAAGATGCAAGAACCACTTGTTTTGGCCGGTGAAGATGTCATCAAACAAATAGACATTACTGTTAATATTCGTGGTGGTGGAGTAATCAGCCAAGCAAATGCTGCTCGAACAGCGATTGGTCGTGCCCTTGTCCAATGGACCCAGGACCCTGAACTCCGCAATAAATACATGCATTATGACCGTTCGATTCTAATTGCCGATTCACGTCGAAAGGAAATCAAGAAGACCGGTGGTCCAGGAGCAAGAGCGCGTTATCAGAAATCCTATCGATAAAAGCAATTAATAGTTATGAACAAAATTGGTTGTTTGAGACCTTTTTTGTTTCCTTCCTTATTTCATATATATTTTCTTTGATCTCCAAAAAAATCCATAGTATGAGAAGAATAAAGGCTTTGAAAAAAAAATGACTAGAAATACAGATTGGTTAAAATATTCAGAAGAATTAATTGCAATCGCCGATATTTTAATTGAAAAACAGAAATATTCTTGGGCATGTTTCACTTTGCAACAAGCTTCGGCTGCGGCACTCAAATCCATCCTGTCGAAAAAGGATGAGTCTACATATGGTGATAATTTAATCAAGCACTTGCGTTTGATAGGCAAGCATGATACTGTGCCAACTGAAGTAAAAGCCGCATGCCATAATGTAAACAATTTTTTCACCGAAGCACGTGACTTGGAGAGTGTGCAAACAGGCACGCCAATAAATAAATTCACTTTGAAAGATGCTGATAAGGCAAAGAAAGATGCACTTGCAATTATTCGCTATGCCTACCATTTTGCTCACTAATATTTTAATCATTAAGCAATTCATCTACTTTTTTAAAGGAAAAACGACAATGTTTACACGAGAGAAGTCAAAAGAAGCCGAGGCCAGAGCATGAGCCTGAAATCATTTGCAACAGAAGCCATAGAATACGCACAAAAAACCGATGCAGACTATATAGACGTTCGTGTAGAGAATTTGTTTTCGAATCAAACCGGCTTGCGAAATAGTGAGACTTGTGGGGTCAATGCTAACCTCCAAAGGAATATCGGTATTCGAGTTCTTTACAAGAATTGTTGGGGTTTTGCTGCCAGCTCCTCTCTTAATAAAACATCCATCAAGCAATTAGTAAAGAGCGCTTTTAAAACAGCAAAAAAGGTTGCTGCACAAAATAGTGCCCCACCAATTAAAATAGCTTCTATACCTCGAAAGAAAACAAGTGTTGCCGATAAGTGCAAAAAAGATCCCCAATTCCTCGAACAAAGTGAACGCATTGAGCTTCTAAACACAATCTCTAGTCGTGTTAAAGGAGCACTTCCTGTGCTAAAAATGTTTGATATTAAATTACTCGAGGAACATACTCAGAAGATTTTCATGAACTCAGAAGGTATAGAAATCGAGCAAATATT
>Ga0190348_1000440_pt1 | contig 11451 bp, 8 predicted proteins | sample 48721367_MG_FD_161658 | JGI IMG/M metagenome (GOLD analysis project Ga0190348, IMG submission 161658) | Hydrothermal vent microbial mat bacterial communities from Southern Trench, Guaymas Basin, Mexico - 4872-13-6-7_MG | ecosystem: Environmental > Aquatic > Marine > Hydrothermal vents > Microbial... | reverse complement strand
TTAGTTGTTCGTTTGATCGTTCTAATGAGTCGACCAGCTCAGCAATTTTCTTGATTTTCTCCCGTTCATGTTCAATGAAGATTCGCAAGATCTTCTTTAAGGACCATTCTTCACCAGGGACATTCGCTTCTCCTTCAGGACTTATTCTAACTTCTTGTTGAAGTTGGGAGAAATATTGACGTAGGAGAGCAATTGCTCCCTGTCGAACTTTTACCACACGTTCGAGAATTGAAAGCGATTCGAGTTCATCTCGTGTTAAGTTAATTATCTCATAAAACTTTCGCTCTACTTCTTCGCCAAATTTCTTCATCAAATCGATTTCAGTTTGATAAAGGGCCTTCAATTCATCTTTAATGGACTCTTGCTCCTCTAACCCCTTACGTTCCAGCTCTTCATTGGTTAATTGAAAAATGATACGCATCAATTCTTCAGGCAATTTGTTAATAATCGATAAATAAGTTTCAAATGTTTCCTGAGAAAGCTCTTCACGCTCTGAATTAAATAATGTTGAATGCTCCTGAATGTTGCTGCTTTCCGGGAGCATTTTTACCTCTTCAATGATATTAACATCAGTTATGCCTTTTAACAATTCTTTGATAATGAGTTTCAATTCAGGAGACAGCTCGAGCTTTTGCAACCATTCACAATATTCTTTTGAGTCTTTAAGAATACCATCGATGGCTGCACTTTTACTGTCGGCATAGGCATAACAGCCAAGAAGATCCACAGAGTGGGCAAAGATGACTTTCTCCTTTGTTTCCAGATTTATTTTCAATTCTGCCACGAGATAACCAACCTTTTTCGTCGTGCTATTTCTTACAATTCTTAAAAAAATACTTGAGAGGGATCATTTTTGATAGCTTGTTGAGGTAGTTTTCTTAGTTTTAAACTTTTTTTTAATGCTAAAAAGGTTATTCTTTATTGTTTTCTCCTCTTTCTAACCAAGAAAATTTCTTCTGAAGGGTTTTTGAATAGAAATCTCGCCAATTATAATCAACTTCTTTTCCCCAATTGTAATAAATACGGGGGTCAATATACGATTTCAGACTTGTCCCGAGGTTAAGACGCTTCGTTTTTTTACTAATCCGCTCTTGAGATTCAATTTTCCGAAGCGCCAGTTCGGCCTTGTAGATCCGCTCTTTGGCGGTACCAAGACTGTTCTTCGCCCGGTCTATTTGTCCTTTCACCGTTTCAATTCTCTTCTTGGCACTTTCTACTCGTTTCTTTTGGGTTTCCACCTTCTTTTTCGCCCGTTCAATTGCTTTTTTCAACCGTGCTTGCTCCTTTGCCGAGTCAGGTTTGGGAAGGCTCTTGAGCTCAAGCAAGTCTGCTTTTCTTTGAGCTAACAATGATTCTTGCTCTTTAAGTTGGGCTTTCCGTTCCTGTAACTTTTCTTTTAACTCCACTAATCGGGCTTCTCTCTGTTGCCGGTTTGCAATGGCTTTTTCGATCCGTTCCTTGGCCTTCAATTTTCGTTCTCTGAAGCGCTGTAATCTATTTTCAAAATTCTTTGGCTCTTGTTTCATATGATTGCAGATAATTGCCGCTTCACGGTTTGCCATTACTGCAGCCTCTTTTTTCACAAAATCAGGGTCAGTCTCTGAGACATCACTTTCATCAAGAGCTTGTCGAACGACGTTCGAAGCATGATATGTACGAAAGACTTTTGCTGTTAAGCCATCAACAATTTCGCCCAGAAAAGCATTAACATGCCTACTCCCAACATCTGAAAAAATTTGAGGCTTATCATCTGGGCTCTGTTTAGCTTCTTCAATTAACTCTCGTAACACAGCAATTACTTCATCTGGAAATACTGCTTCTTTATGCCATTCGACCGAATCTTTCCCAAGAAAATGGAACGTCACCTTGTTTCCATCAATTTTTATGTGCTCAGGTCTTAGAGTCGTAGCGCCAACAGTATCAGCCTCATCTTCATCTTTCTCATCTCCGACACGCATGTTAATTTTATCAATAATATAACATGCTGCCGCAACTTTGCGTGTTCGTTTATCCGGAGACTTTATCCCTTCGAGGATTGCTTTTCGAATTTTCTTGAGGTTATCGCCAACTTTTCGCGCCTTATCATATTTCTCGATTTCTCGGTTCTGTTTAATGGGTGTACTATCTGAAAGCCAAACGTATTTTGTCTTTCCTGTTAATTTATCCTCCCATTTGGCAACCCACAAACAGTCAGGATTCCAAACAATTTCTTTCCAATCTCCTTCAGGCACAGGAGCATCCGGACTTAAATTAAGCGTAATGTCTTTTTCAGTTGGTCCTTCTTTCCAACGGCCACGCAAGGGGTGTTCACCGCGCCCCATAAAAATACTACTAGGTTCAGCAGTCCAATTCGAGATTTCAACTTCTTGTCCATCGAGGATTGCAGTTCCATAATGAGCTTTCAATTCTTCGCGTTTTTTCTTGCGCGCTTCCCGAGCGGCTTTCTTCTCTTCTTTGCTCATTGCTTCTTTCTTTTGGCGCTCTCTTTCAACATAATCAATAACTTCTGAAAAATCGATATCTTCGTCAGTAAGCCCCTCAATACCTAACTCTTTACTGAAATCCTCGAAAAAGTTCTTGCAAAACACCGGGTCCTCAACATAAGGAGTTGAAAGTTTTCTCACCCAAGCAAGAGCCATTTCCTCTTGCTTCGGCGTCAATTTATGAGGTTTACCTTTGATTGTAATTGAAAGTCCCTTTGGCTCGTAGCGGACAACTAATATGCCATTGTGTTTTAATTGTTTAATTTTAGTCACGTTTTCAACCTCTTAGACCTCTAACAACTATCACCACTTTTAAAAGCTACGAAAGAATACAATTTTCCAGTTAAAAAAAAAAATAGCCTGAGAGCTTATAAAAGCACGGGCGTCTAACGGATCTCACAGACTTCAAATTTGTCTTTTACTTTCTTCCAGGCGGCTTCCAATCGTGTTAAGGAATAGGGTTCTAAAGATTCGAATTTTTTATCAAGACAGCGTATTGGTCGGAATTGTTGCAGGTAATATCTTTTCGCCCCTGTAATCATCTCTGCGATAATAGGAATGTCCATTTCAGGCTCAACGATGGTCGGAACAACAGTCGTTCGGAACTCATGTTCAATGCCGGAATTAATAATTAAAGAAATGGTTTTCCTTATTTTCTTCAAGTCGACTTTTATATTCACAGCTAAAGGATATTTCTCAGGGGTGGCTTTTACATCCATAGCAATATAGTCAAGTAGTCCTTCATCAAGCAATCGTTTCACTACAGCAGGATGATGCCCATTAGTATCTATTTTTGTTTTTAATCCCATCTTTTTAAGGATGCTGAGAAACTCTGGCAAGCGTTTACTGAGGGTTGGCTCTCCACCAGTGATGGAAATGCCATCCAGCCATTTTGTTTTAGCTCTATTATCTATTTCTGCTAATACTTCATTGACGTCATAGCTCTCTACTTTGTCAACAGTTATTAAATCAGGATTGTGGCAGTACCCGCAGCGGAAATCACATCCCGCAAGAAAGATACTGTCAACTAACAATCCCGGCCATTCAATTAATGATGATTGTCTATAGCCTTTAATTTCTAGGTCTGGCAAGCGTCTATTTCATCTCTTACAGTTTTAATTCTTTTTGTAATGTTTCAATGGGTGGCACTTCTCCACGCCACGCAAGAAGTTCATTATCGTTTTCATCAGTGAGGATTAATGTTGGAGTCGCCATTACATCGAAGTAGACTCCTTCGGTTAAACCTATCTCCTCATCTAAATCAAACCATTCGATATTTGCACCCTGGCCTTCCAATTTTTTTCCAATCTTTTTTGCCAAGGGGCAATTCGGGCAATCTTTTTTTGTGAAGATTTTTAATTTCGTTGTCATCATTTTTCCCTCGTTTTTCATGAATATTTTTAGAGTAAAGTGAATAAGTGAAGGTAACCACCAGTTCTAGTGTTTTTTTCAGTGCTACCCACTACATCTTGTATGGCATATTCTTTGAGGAAACATCACTATTTAAATTTGTTGTTGCCAAAGACAAACTCCAGCGGATTAGGGGCCATCAACATAAGGAAGGAATTAATGAAAATAAAAGGAAGAAGAGAAGGGAAAAAACAAACAGGGCAATTTAGGATTTGTTGTCAAACCAATAATTGCCTTGTTGCCTTCTCTTTAACTCGGCTTTTTTAGAGCGATTCCAATTTTCAATGATACTGAAATAGCCCACAACTCTACTCATACCGTAGACATTTTCAGAGCCACAGTATGGACAGCGTGGTTTCAGCTGATCACCTGCGTTGTGACTTTCTTTTGCTTCTATTGTTGTTTCTAATTCTGTTATTTTTCTCGGTTCGGGTTCGATTTTAGCCATTTTGGTTTATTCCTCTATTAGTTCTGTTAGATTTTTTCCCACTCAATTACTGAGCCATTTCACTCATGGCTCTGCCATATCCCCGACTTACCTTTCCACAATCTCTACAAATCGTGAATTCCGGTGAGAAGACAATTTGTGCACTTTGAGTATGAAGCCAGCTCTTCTTCACAAGATTGAGGATGGATGCAGGATCGATTTTTTGCTCACCAATAAAGATGTGGGTAATAGAGCCACTTTCAATTAAAGTATTAAATCGTCCTTGTTTAGTGATCCGTTCAATAATATCAATTGGTGCTTCTGCAGCAAAGTGCGCACTGTTGGAATAGTAAATTGCTCCGGTGTCCAGGTCACCCTTTACGTAATGGATGCTCTCTGGAAATTCACGAATGTCTGTGCGAGCAAATTTGTATGGCGCGCTTTCTCCTGGAGTTTCCTCGAGAGTGACTTTCAAGCCATACTTTTTCTCCAACTCTTTTGCTTTAAGATTCATGGCAGCAATGATTCGCAAACCCAATTTGTAGGCTTCTTCACTCTCATGAAGCTCTTCATCGATAAGATATTGAACACATTCGTTGAGACCGATGACGCCAATAATATAGGTCGCTTTTTCAAGATCCACATAAGGGCGCCCGTCTTCGGCGGTTTTGCCTATCTGCCAGAGGGTGCCGTTTTCAGTGGTCATCAATTTGTGGATAAAAGCTTTCTTTTGGAGATGTGCTTCCATAGCAATGTCCATTGCTTCTTTTATTTGACTGATACAGTCATTGATATTACCTTTCCCAGCACGATAAGCTGCCTGTGGCAAGTTAATACTCACGTTTTGGAAACCACAATAGCGCATGCTTTCTGGGTGTTCAATCATATAGGTGTCTCGAATGGTAGTTTTTAGTCTGCAACACATGGACAAGTTGACCTCGTCCCGGTCAAAGATAAAGTAAGTGGAACCATTTTCAGAAGCAACCTTACAAGCATACTGTAAGAGCTTGAACTGCTCTGGGTCATCAAAGCTCTTTTGATCCACATGCAAATCAAACTTCGGGAAGGGGAAAACTTTTCCTTGAGCATCACCTTCCATCCAAACTTCCATTAGCGCCTTGGCAAACAGCTGCGCTTCTTTTTCATAATGGGCATAGGTTTTACCGGTGTACTTTCCACCAGGTCCAATGGCTGGAATGTCCCGGAGATAATTGGGAATTCCAAGATGGATGTTGAAGTCCACGAATAATGTCTGCCCACCACGGGAGAAGGCATTTTGGCTACAAGAATAAATCAACCTTTGTGCTTCTTGCTTGATCTGTTTGTAAGGCACCCCAACAAAATAGGGGGCATAAAAGATATTAAGATAAGCAAGACCCAACGCACCTGCATAATAGGCTTGCATGGATGCTAGGAAAGTATTAAGATGTCCCGTAAGAGTATCGGCATGATTTGCTGGGCGGGAAATGGTTGAAAGATTCAAGAGTTTCAAACCATACTTCTTAATATATTCTAAACTATGAGCGGAACAATAGACTCGCACCGGGAAACCGAGATCATGGAGATAAATGCGCCCTTTACGATGAGCATTTGCCACTTCAGGACTGAAGAGCTCTTGAAGTGCATACTTCTTCAAGATAGTTTCAGCAATGGCAAGATTAACCGCTTCGGGATTGTTGGCAACAACATTGCTGTTCTCTTTGCTCTTGGAAAGTATCAATTGTTTGAGGTCGAAGGTAGGAATACCCAAAATCCTTTGTTGTTGTAACTTGGTATCATATCCCCGTACAAACAATTCATTATCAACTAGGCTACGAATCAAATCCACAGAGATGGTTTGAATGCCCGAGGCAAAGATTTTACGCTCAACCTCATTAGCAATTATTTCAGCTTCAACTTTTGGCAATCCCGCTTCGCGCATTAATGCTTGAGTTATCTTTGATTTATCCCAGCTGGAAATTTCTTCTCGGGTGTCGCCGGCAACCATCAAGAGGAGCTCAGTCGAGTCGTGCCCTTTGACACTGACTTCCTTCACAACTTTCAACTTTTCAAGCTCTTTCATAAAGGAGGCAATGTCTGTAAACCGTCGATAGACCGATGCAAAACGAATATAGGCAACTTCATCCAGCTCCCGAAGTTTCTCCATAATAAGTTCCCCGATAACCTGGGAATCTATCTCAACCTCGTCATATTGCCGGAGCTCGCCCTCAATCTCGTCAACAATCTCATCGATTTCTTCGATACTTATCGGCCGTTTTTCGCAAGCCTTTTGTATTCCTCGCTTGATCTTTTCTCGATCGAATGGCTCCCGACGTTTGTCTTTCTTTACTACTGTTAGTTTTATATCCTCAACCCGCTCATAGGTTGTAAATCGTTTTTTACATTGCATACATTCTCTGCGTCGCCTATTGTATTTCATGTCCTCTGATAGCCTTTTGTCTATCACACGAGTGTTGGGGCTTCCGCAATACGGGCATTTCATTTAAATTTCACCTGTTTTTTTATGGAGTTTTTTCACTCACTTTTCGGGAGATATACTACTCCTAGTGTTTTTTTAGGCACAAACCACTACATCTTGTATATTATAATCTTGTGTCCGGCTTTCATATATAAACCTATTGTTGATAAAAGCGTTAAAATGATAAAATAAAATCTAAATAAATCAAAAAGAAAATTAAGCATCGAGGGTGCGAATCTTTTTCGTACAAAGAACCCATGGAAAAGGGATAAGAAAAAAAGAAGGTTAGAGGACAGTAACAGACTTAGCAAGGTGACGAGGAAAGTCAGGATCATTTCCACGCAAAACAGCAAGATGATAGGCAAGAAGCTGAAGCACAGGAACCATCAATAAGGGACTTAAGGGAGAAGAGGGGATGGCAATGAAATGATCGAAGGAGGGATGGGGTTCGGAAGCAATACCAATAATAATTCCCCCACGAGCCTTAATTTGCATGATATTATTCAGCATGTCATCTTTAGTGTCGTCATTAGGAACGAGAGCAATGCAAGGAACGCCAGGAGCAATTAACGCCAAAGTATGGTGTTTAAGTTCACCACCAGCCAAAGCATCTGCATGAAGGTAAGCAATCTCTTTAATTTTGAGTTCCCCTTCCATGGCAATGGGGTAAGCAACACCACGACCAATAAGGTAGAGGTCGCGGGTATTGAGAACATCTCGTGCCAGCTTATGAATCTGAGGGCTGAGGGAAATAACAGCGTCAAAATGGCTAGTCACAGACTCGAGAAGTCGTCTTCCCTCGAGTAATTTTCCAGCAACACCAAAAGCCAAAAGCGTTAAAATGATCACCTGAGAAGTAAAGGCTTTGGTAGACGCCACAGCAATCTCCGGACCAGCATTTAAAGTTAAGAAGGCATCAGACTCACGCAAAATGGTACTCCCCATGACATTAACAAGGGAAAGAATCCTGGCACCTTTCTTCTTGGCAAGACGAATACCTTCTAAAACGTCAGCAGTTTCACCACTTTGACTGACAGCAAAAACCACTGTATCCGAATCAATCAGATTTTGATAGGTTTTAAACTCAGAACCCATAATCGAATTGAAATGTCTCCCGGCAACTTTGGCAAAAAAGACAGAAGCAACAAGACAGGCACGATAAGATGTTCCAGAACCCAGTAAAAAGACTTTCTTGGCTGTTGCTAATTGTTCAATAATAGTTTGTAATGCAGCATCATCCTGCTGAAGAGCAATTTTGGAAACCTCGATTTCCTCATGAATTTCTTTAAGCATAAAATGAGGGTAGCCACTTTTAGAGGCTTGTTCAGCAGTCCAATCAACGGAGATAATCTCAGGAGAAAGGGGGGTAAGAGAGTGGATATCCAAGATTTCATAATGATTGTTCAAAATTGCAACTTGGTTGTTCTCTAAAACAATAATACGATTAGTATGATCAAGAAAAGACGTGACATCCGATGAGGCAAAAAATTCCCCCTCACCAAGACCAATAATTAAAGGTGAATCTTTACGAAAAGCGTAAATTTCATTGGTACGACGATTGATGAGAAGAAAAGTAAAGGCACCTTTTGCTTGTTGAGCTAGAAACTGAATACTCTCGAGTATTGCAGAATCGTCTCTCCCGGCCATACTATCTTCAATGAAATGAACCAACACCTCGGTGTCAGTCTCAGAATGGAAAGTATGCCCTTTTTGAATCAATTGCGATTTCAATTCACGATAATTTTCTAAAATACCATTATGAATTAAGGCAAATCGACCGTCACAAGAAAGAAAGGGATGAGCATTTTTATCACTGACATCGCCATGGGTAGCCCAACGAGTGTGAGCAATACCAACTGTTCCTTTCATGGCAAGAAAATTCACTCGACGGTCAACTTCTTCAATACGGCCTGCGCCTTTTTTAAGTTCAATTATTGCCTTACCATTTATGGTCGCCATCCCACAAGAATCATACCCGCGATATTCCAATTTTTTAAGAGCTTTTAACAGAATCGGCGCAGCAAGAGCCTTCCCGACATAACCAATAATTCCGCACATATAATGAATCACCTTTCTATAGTCTTTCCGTTTGCCTTTGTAATAACGCTATAGTATTCTGGTGTCTACTTTCTTAAAAAGCAATTCTAATAAAAAGCTCGCACCATTAAAAGAAAAGTTATAATAATGGTCGCAGTTTTCATGAGAAAAAGAAGCAACTACTACAAAAAATTTTATAACAGTCGGAAACACCGCATAAATTACCAACAGAAAGAAAGGTAAGGAGAACAATGACTAAAAAATTGCTTGTAAAAAAAGAAAGAAAAAACTACTTCTACAAAGAAATAAGACTGTTTAAAGAACCAGAAGAAATGAAAGCCATTCTACATAAAACGCGATGGGAGATATTGCATTTACTCGAGGCAGGGCCAAGATTTCCAGCGGAAATAGCACGAAAGCTCCAACTACATGAACAAAAGATTTACTATCATATCAGGCAACTGGTCAAAGAAAGAATCATAGAGGTAGCCTACGAAAAGGAGATTCGAGGGGCAAAAGCAAAGTGTTACAAACTGGTAGATAAAGTATTCGGGATAGAATTGACGCCAAAAGAGAAGGGGGAAAAATTGATTGTTATGAAAGAAAGAGCACCAAATGGGAAGCTACGGAACTTTTTCAAAGAATTCATTAAAGAGGGGCAATTTGATGGTCTTATTGTTGTTGGAGCGCCTGACCCACATGGGCCATTAAAAACACGCGCACGGGACGGGCACTACGCAATTCAATTAGGGATGTTTCTGGGACAGTTTTTACCGCCAGCGGAAGACATGATCGTAAAATTGGATGTCGAGATTCGGGCTGAAAAGAAACTGGACCAAAATCTAATTTTAATTGGTGGGCCGGCGGTAAACCTTGTTACGGCGGAAATGAATAGTAGACTTGAGCAACCAGCATTTGACAAACAAATGAGTGGAATCGCCCCTGCGGCAAGCTTCGGACAAGGGATTATATCGAAAAAAACGGGGACATTTTATTCGCAAAATAATGTGGGAGTAATAATTAAAACAACAAATCCTTTTCAGCAAAATAAAACCATTATTGCCTTTGCTGGACAGGGGCGAAGAGGGACAAAGGCAACAATATTAGCAATGACACGAAATTGGGAAGAGCTACTTAAAGATTATACAGAAGGAGCGTTTCGAGCGATTGTTGAAGGATTCGATTATAATGGAGACGGAGCAGTAGATGCGGCTGAAATAATTGAATAAAAAAAGAGAAAAAAGAAAGAGAACAAGAGAAAAGGAGAGCTAATTGTTTTTGTTCGGACTGGCTTTCTCATCTGCTTCTTGACTTTTCTTGATAAGTTCGTCAAGCTTCTTCTTGTCTTCTTCGGAGAGATTTTCAATTTGCTGCTGTGATTGCTTCATAAAATGACGGATAAAGAGTCCTTGAAGAGGGATCATTGCTAAAGTGGTGTCTGCACGCTCATTGAAATCACGAACAGCAAGATCTCGCATCTCCTGTAATTTCTCTTTAGTCATTTCGCCTTTCCCTAACCCTTCACAAGAGGGGTCAGATACATAGAACTTTTCGCCATTATAAGAAAGGGGGAAGGTCTTGCAAAAGAGAGGAAGAGTAAAATAGATATTGCACATTTTGTTTTCAGCATCATAAAAGGGGCAGGTGCCCTTACCATTCGTATCTTCATCAAGCATTCGAATAAAAGGAACAATCGCAATTTTAGCGAGTTGGTCTTCTGAAGAAACACTGCGAAGCTCTAAATGAGGTAAAATAATGGACATAAAACTACCCTGTTTTGTCCAGCGGATAATGTCACTAAAAGTTACGGGAATCGGTTCACGGTTTTGACAGCAGTTCCCGCAGCGAGTGCATTCGAATTTAAATTTCTTCTTCTCTTTTTTCCCGGATTCATCTGCCTGGGTCTCTTCTTTGGGTTCCTCGGCAGGCGTTTCGGCCTTTACTTCTTTTTTCTTAGAGGCCTTTTGCTTTTTCGAGGTTGTTTTAGAAGTTTTTTTCTGGGTCTCTTTCGTGTCCGTCATAAGCCTTCACCTTTAGTAATACAGCAATTTTTATCAAGAAAAAAATCGTTGATGCTATCAAAAAATTTGCGGTGAAACTGAAAAAGAGCGAAAAAGGTAGCTAAAAAGAACAACAAAATAAAAATGCTTTTAACCAAAAACGAATGGCTAAAAATAAAGATAAGCAAGAAACACTTCTACCCAGGAGGAACCAAAAATTTCCGCAAAAAAAGACAGATCATTATTAGAAAAAATTCAAGATGTAGCCTATAGAAGAGGGATCGCCTTTCCAGCAGCAGATATTTATGGAGGACTTTCAGGTGTCTTTGATTTTGGACCAATAGGCACGCTCATGCGACAAAAGCTAATCGCATTCTGGCGAGAATATTTCGTGAAAAGTGAAGGGCATTATGAAATAGAGGGAGCAATTATTTTACCGGAGAAAGTTTTCAAAGCTTCCGGCCATTTGGAAAAATTCTGTGACCCCTTGGTACAATGTACAAAATGCAAATCGATGTTTCGCGCAGATAAAATAATCGAGGAGAAATTACAGCAAAACGCAGACGGTTTAACACCTAAAGAGCTTGACAAGATCATCCAGGAAAACAACCTGTGCTGCCCGAAATGTGGAGGAGC
>Ga0190348_1000437_pt1 | contig 11491 bp, 14 predicted proteins | sample 48721367_MG_FD_161658 | JGI IMG/M metagenome (GOLD analysis project Ga0190348, IMG submission 161658) | Hydrothermal vent microbial mat bacterial communities from Southern Trench, Guaymas Basin, Mexico - 4872-13-6-7_MG | ecosystem: Environmental > Aquatic > Marine > Hydrothermal vents >... | reverse complement strand
CCAATACAGCGACAATAGGAGTGTTTTCATCATCAATGCTTGCTAAAAGTTCTATTGGTTTCATTCTATATACTTCCTGAATACGCCACCTCTAGACATTTCTGTTTCTTTCGTTCCTAAAATGGCTTGTATTAGTTCTGATCTGCCACGTCTGTTTTCTGATATCTTTAATGATTTATAAGTGAATAAAAATTTGCTTATAATTGAATTTTTCACGTTTGGATACATGATTTCATTGAGAAGATGCAATTTCAAGACACCACCCAACTCTTTTTTAGTAAGAGCAGTGATCATATTGAGGTTTTCTTGATCAAATAAGTTATCTACTATCTTGTTTGCTAATTCTATGTCTGTTGATGGCTGTAAATCTTCTGTACCTACATCAGAAATTGCCTCTACAAGATCAGCAATCGTGATTTTTGGTTCTTCATCTTTTCCCATACAAGATCACCCTTGTGTTACCATTATCATTGCAAACATCAAACAAGCACCGAGAACGATACCCACAGATGCACCAAGAATTACTGGACCAAGATCAAACGATTTCAGTTCGGACATTAATTTGGTTTTTGTATATTTATCAAGTAGAATAGGAGTTATTTTAGATGTATCTTTTACATTTATATCAATTGTAGCATTCACATCTTCTTTTACAAGACAGCATTTAGTTACAATCTTTTTGGTAGGTAGAATGTACACTTTATTAACTAATGTCGATTTTTCATTACCTTTAAGATGTAGCATACCTTCATCATCTATTTTACCATCGCGGATTTGTATCTGATTGTTTTCTTTATTGATGTATATTACAGTTACATATCCTTCTTTAGCGTATTTACGATATCTAATTGCATCAATAATTGCAGTTATGCTCTTACTGATGTTTTCTCCATCAATTGTTATTCCTTTCATGATTTACAATCCTCTAATTTGATATTTATACATGATGTAGCGTAACATTTCATGCACCATATATCTTATATTGTTGCTTCTTACTTTATATACTTTTCCATTATTATCTTTTAATATTAGTTCATGCATTTTATATCACTTCTTTTATGGTATTATTGCATCAACAATTTTTAATATCAAATTGATGATATTTAATATAATATGTTCATAAACAAATTTGATTATTTTAACATGAGTAGTGATCCATGCATCCATAACATTTGCATATCCTGTTTGGCGCGCAGCAGAAAAATTACAGAAGATTTCAAGCGTAAGCAGAGCATACCACCAATTATCTACAATAATTGATAAAAATGTGAATGTGAAATTAAATAGTATCTGAACAAAGAAGGCTGGTAGATATAGCATATTACGTAAAGATTTACCAACAAACGGTATTTTTTCAATAACGTTCAGAAATGCTCCTGTTAATCCTTTTACAACAAATCCTGTCTTTTTTGTTCGATCAACGGATTTAAATTTCATTGTTACACTTCTATCATATCCTGAAGTATTAAGAAACTCATACTGGTCATCTAAATTCAATTGTGTGAATGCAAGAGTTTGATTTTTGATTAACTTCTTTCCAAACTGGATTTGTTGATCTTCAAGACTGAAAGAGAAGTAAATTGGATTTGGAATAATAGACATCTTGTAAACAGTTGTATTGTAACTGTAAAGAGATATTCCATCAATTAAGACTTCACGGTTAAATGTTCTTGAAATTATAGATGAGTCAAGCCATGTTTGATTGATTGTAACAATTCTATTATCCCATTCTTCATTTACATATACCATAAAGGTATAATCAGCAGAAAATGTTCTTGTAGTGTATATTTTAAACCATCCTGATACAATAGTTACATTTTCATCGCATACAACTGTATCAATGTTTTCTTTTCCACCATACAGTCCGGTATCTGTTGTTATATGATATTGGATGTCACAAGCATCATGAATTGTTAATGTTTGGTTATCTGCGGTATAATCAGCAGATGCTGTATTTATAAAGCATATTAACAGAAATAGCATAACGTAACTCGATTTCATAGTTAGATCACCTTTGTTATCATGTTTAATACTGAAAGAATGAATAAAATTGGAATAAGTCCATAAAACAGTGATTTAAACGTTGTGTCCATCCCATTGGCTGCTACTTCATCACCAGAAACCACATCGTAAATATCACCTAATCCACCTTCTCCACCCTCTCCAGTCAACGAAAATCCATGATCCATTCCCATCTCACCTTTAATGCTATTTAAATCATCATTTGTGACTGTTTCATATCCTTGTGCAAAACGATCAAGTTCTGTACCTTCGGTATCGATATCAATAGTCACATTTAGAATATCGGGATGATCGAGGTTTTGGTCTGGGGTAATGAAAGTGTCAATCTCTTCAGGATTATTTTTAAAAAATTCTTCAATAGGGTCTATTGTTATTGTTGGTACTTCTGTACCGTTCTTATTGAATGCAAACCCTATAGATGTATCATAAGATACTTCAGTATCTTCATATTCATGTAAATTATAATTCCATGTAATTTTTGTTACTGTAATTTGAATATCTATTGTTGGCGCATTATCAGTGAAATAAGCTTCAAATTTTACCAGATAATCCGTGATCGGAGAATACCATTTAGGATTATCAATATCATTATACGTATTAAATGAATCAAATATCACAGAATACATTTCATCATCTGATAATCCGGTTTCCTCATCATAAGCATACGTTATTGATGAAAGCAATAACATAATAATGATTATTTTAGTTAAATACATGTACTAAACCTCCTACAAGCATAATAATTAGTAATATGTACATAAATGGGTAATACAAGTTTTTCACGTCCATTTTTGATAATCGAGATTGATAAACTGGAGATTCTGGAATCAAGGTATATGTAACAAGTGTATCTTCATCAACTGGAGATACTATATCCCATCCGGTAGAGCGATATCCACCTTTTTCTGCTTTATAATAATAATCTTGATTAGCTAATCCTTCAAATGTACCATAACATTGATTATTTGTTGGAATACGTCCATAATCTTTGAGAAAAATGTATGAATGATCTAATAGATTACCAGATGGATCAATAACCTTCACAGTAAGCTTGTTTCCTCTCATATCTTCTGCATAAGTGTATGCTGTTGATACGATATCTCCAGCATCGTTTTTGAGCAGCAATGTGTAATTGTGATGTAATGTATAATTATAGCCTAATAACCAGTAAGCCCATCCGTAACTGTCGAAATCAGATTGTGTGTAATTGAAATACTCAATAAGGTTACTTTCATCATACAATTCAAGTGAAAGATCAGGTAATGATCCTGATGTTGCATTAGCGTATACTTTACCCTTAATATACTCTCTATAATCAATTAAAGGATCATTAGGACTAAATATAGCATAAGCAGTATAGTTTTGCTCTTCTGGAACACCAACAACCCGTAAATATGCATGTCTACCTATATGTTCATCAGTTTGGTCATAAATATGTGCTCTGTAAATATAATCAGGATCATTGAAATATGTATTGTTTATCCACATATATCCGCAGGAATTATTATCAATGGAGTACGGATATGTATATAATACAGTATACCCTAATCCATTTATTGATCTTTCAAATTCTAATGTCATATTAACTGATGTTGGATACTTAATTGCGTAAAAACATCGTACATAAGACGTATTATTTAAAACAGAAGATATTCTATGTCCTTCTTGGTTTTTGAAGTACAATAATATAGTATATTCTACACCATCAGGTATATCTTCAGGAACTTCTGTTAGATTGGTGTCATTCCAAGAATCGTTAACAGATGTCCAATTAGATTCCTCTGATGAATTATCCAATTCTAAAAATACATTTACACCATAGTTTTTTGTATATACATCAAATGAACTGGTTACGTTAACATCAAGAGTTTTATATCCCTGTTTTTCAACTGTAAGCAATCCATTATCGTTTTCACATAATGTAAATTTTACATCTCCATACACATCAGTAAATCCATTTCTTTTTGGATATTCATCTCCATTAATAATACAATCCTGATCCCAAATAACTAATGCATCTTCTATTTGATAGCACATATCATCAAAAACATCCACCTGAAAGTCCCAATATATCTGTTGATCATATATATTAACAGGATGATCGAACTGTACATAACAGGTTGATTGTGATGCACCTTGCCATGTAGTCCAGATAACTTTCAATTCATCATCTATATTGACATCTGCTGAATTAATACTAATAGGATTGTCATGACCCTGATATACAACTTTCATACCCTGACTTGCATCATACACAACAGTAAAAGGATTAAGTAATAAATTTGAACAATCATCAAATAATTGAATGGTCATATATGTGCATGTATTATAATCATATTCAATATCGCTACTATTACATGTAAACTCATATTCATGCCCATCCGAAAAAGTTAATTTATAATCTTCATTATCCACAATATCGAATAAATAAGAATCTCCAATATCATTAAGTGATTTTGTACCAAGATAATAATTAGTTCCACTTCTATTTAAATATATATTTACTGATGTGATCCCACAAGTATCTCCAGAGATAGTATACTTATTTGTACCATTCGGTGTAAAATATATAATATACTGTACATACGACCATGTTGGTAAACAGCCTTCTATAATTCCTGTATGCTGTGTTTCAATATAATCATTATTATTATCTCGCAGCCATCCACTACCTGATATAGTAGAATATGGTGAACTTGTAGAATTACAAGCCTCCCAATTTGTTTGGGGTGTTCCAGAATATACGGGTGCATCAATAAGATAATGGTAATTTTTAAAAGCCGCTGTATAATATTTATCCGTATATACTTTCTGGAGTGTGCGCATGTAAAAATGGCAATCTACTGTTGTTGGAGTAACACCATTCCATTCATATTTATCACCGATAGCACATGATCCAGATTCACTGATTACTGTATCAATATCGTTTATTTTTACTAATGCGGATGCGCTCGGTATTAAATATATTAATAATAAACAGATTATTATTTTTTTCATGTAATCACCTTATACACTTTGATAATCACAACAAGTATGATGATTCCAACAAAGATGATTAACCACCACTGATTAAATCGTTTTTTGACCGTTTCCACATCTGTAAACTCTCGATATGTGTTATAAGATGCGTAAATGTGGTAAGATGCATTTTTATTTAGCATAATCATTTGATTTGGTCTTATTGAGCCAATAAAAGCATCGTTATATTTATGACTACAATTAATAAATTGCATTTCAAAGTTTCCAGTATAGTTATACATATAGATCATATATTCCGTATCACCATCATTATATAGACAAAACCACTGGTCCTGATAATGGTTTTGTGGTGTAATTACATGGTCTCCGGCAAGAATATTGACTGGTATTGTTGCTTCGTTAGTTGTATTTGATTGTACAATGACATCTCCACCAGCAGATGCCATTCCTATAAATAATAACATAATAACAATTATTTTAATTTCCGAATACATGCATGAAACCTCCTATTATGATTATAATAAATAAAATATACATAAATGGATAATAAAATGATTTAATTGTGGAATCTGATAGTTTTGTACCCGAATAGTTGGCAGGTTGCACACCAGTTGGGGTGACTGTTGGTGACGGGGTTGGAACTGCTGTTATCTCAATTTCATAATCATCTGGTGATAAATCAGTTGTGAAGTTTACAACATTTCCTGATGCTTGATGTTCCTCTATATCTCCAGAACTGTTCTGTAGTGTATAAATTTTTGAATTATCCAGATTAACTAACTGCAACCAGTCCAAAACATTTTCATAAATGGTAAAATCAATTTCTAATGATCCCATGCTGGTAACTACTAATCCAGTATCATTATTCAATGCGGATGCTGTCCATTCCAGATCATCAGAAGAATAATATGAATGATTTACAGCAATATCACCTTTATAATCAATCAAATTGTAATAAGAGTTACTGGAATTAAAATAAATAGAATCAACATAATATTGTTCTGTTCCGAATGTTACAGTAGGTGGATTGGCAACATATTTACGAATAAACCAATTATCTAAGTACAAATCTGCAACATAGTTATATAAGAATACAAGAACATAACCTATTGAAGACATATCGTTACTAGCACTTAAATCGCTACCAATCACTGTTCCATTAATTTTCATATCAAATGTGTTTGCATCTTCATCAAACTTAATTTCTATATTATACCAATTTCCTTCAATCCAAGATGTATCAATAGGAAAAGTGTGCCATGCACTATCATAATATTTGAATTTATGGTCAGATGGATCTGCATATAGCCATCGTTTTGGATTGTTATATATATTACCATATATAAACCATTTTGTTGTAGATTGAACAGGTTTGGCTTTTACATGCAGTACTCCTTTTGTAAGAGCGGTAATAGAATGCCGGTATGCCACAGCTTTTCCAGAACCTCCTAAAGTCAGAGATAGTTTAGAACCATAATTTCCAGAATAAGCGGCATTGTTATCTACAACCAAATTTCCATCTGTTTTGGTATCAATTTCCCAACCATCCACATCTCCATCTTCAAAGTCATCAAAAAACTCGAATGTTGCGTTTCCATCCCAATATGCATTTGCTTCAGAATTTCCGTAGTATATCCAATAATCTTCTGTTTCTCCAATTGCTGGTATATGCGGGAATTTTATCCAGATAAGAGCATAAGATTCATTAACTTTTGATTCAAGCCATGCTGATAACTGATCAGTATCATTACAGACACGTATGTCTGAAAAATCAGGATTCATTTCTGGTTCATACGTTATATTTAATAATAACTGACAATCTAACAATGGTTCTGATGTATTACCTGTTAATGTTATCTTTTTCCGATTAGACCATGTAGAATTCCAATACGGATGATATTCTTTACCATTTATCTTCAATCCAACCTTACCATGACTACCGTCTGGTGGAGTTTTAAATTTTAAAATAAATATTTTAGTACCAGCATTATTGATTTTACCCACTGTTTTTACTGATGGTAACGTTATTTTACCATGTAACACTTCTTTCATTTTTTTATCGCTTTTTAGTACTTTTGTCTTCTGCTTATTAAATACTTTCTCATTTACAGTTTTCTTTTCAACATAATCTAATACATGTTTGTTCACCATTTTTGTTGTATTTATGAGCATTCCAGTTTTATTATCAATATGAGAAATTGTTTCTGACACTTGTATAGTTTTATAATGCTTTATTTCTTTTGTAACAGGTTTTACAGCCTGTTCATAAAATTCCACATCTCGAATCTTTGATGTATCAAAGTTTGTATCCTCAAAAAATGAATCAATATCCACAGTCTGCATATCAGTATCAAGATTCTGTATTGTTATCCGGTACTCTTTATTTACTATATCTTCTTTAATTGGTGTCCATGAAACGTTAAAATCGCTTGCAGATACCATAGAAGACATTAAAAGAAAAATAATTAGCAATCGTTTCATCTTGAAACCACCTTTGCGATTGTAATTATGATTATTCCAAAAATTAATGTATAAATAAGCAATAAAAGGTAAGAATAAACCTTTTTCGGATCAGATACAATATCATCTGCTACAATCTGATTTTTTAAAATTAAAACAGAAAAATCTCCTGATATGCTATTGTTTTCTGTATGATTATATCCTGATGATGTAGCATAATATATATCAGTTGTAGTATTATTATGAGGATAATAAATATCTATCTGTGTGGCTTGTGCTGTGCAGACCGAGAGAATGAGAATCAAAAAAATGATAATTTGTTTCATAATAAATAAATAAAAATAGGGAGACGTTCATCTCCCTTATAGTCCGCCCCCGAGTGATTTCCCAAGAACCCGCTTGATCAACAAAACGATGCCCCCAACAACAGCCATAACAATAATAAGCGGTACAACCGCAATTATCAAATCAACGAGGCTGTCAAAAATGGGTATCACAGCGTCGATAACTTCCACAACACCAGTGAAATTCACTGCTGCTGATGCCGATCCCATCATTGCCGTTACAGCAATCATTGTTGCCATTACAGGCTTCATCATGCGCATCTTCATTCTCTGAAATCTACTTAGAGCGGGTTTCTGTTCAGTTTTTGTTTCATTCATAGTTTTTCACCACCTTATAACCTATTATCAAACCCAATATTGCTATTGGGATGAATATATGTGGATATACTGAAAAACAAGCGCTATAAAATTTTATTGCTGAATTGATATTATGAATATCTGTGATGTTCATATACGTAACATTAGATACTCGAAATAGCGATTCATTAATAAATGATGTGCTATTATTCAGTATACTTACACTGTTAACTGTATTATTCATCATATATATAGTTTTCTGTTAGTGTCTTCAGTCTTTCAATATTCTGTTTTTCAGTGTTAATCCTTTCCTGTACTATCATTTCCATATCATTAATGATTTCTGACATAGACTTTTTCAATAAGAAATAACTGACTGGTCTGCCTCTGTTTTCTGTTTTTTCGGTTTCAACATTGATATAATCCAGTTCTCGTAATTTCTGTATGGCTACAGAAATTTGTGGCTGCATAATGCCAGTAAACTGCATTATCTGTCTTGTATTAGGGTTATTCAATTCTTTTATGGCTACAAATACTTTTACAGTGTTTCGAGCCATTCCTATACGTGTAAGGATATTCACAATTTCATTATCCTTTTCATCCATTTGTGGTACTGATGTATATTCCATATTATATCACCAATGTATACTTATCAGTACTTATACATAAATGTTTCTATAGAAAAGAAACCCGTAACCATAAAAGAGCAAACATGGGAGAGAATTTTAGAGGTGGGGTAATTGGCTACGGGTTTTGTGGCACAACAAACACAGGAGATTACAGAGGAAAGTATGCTACAAACAGACTAACCTTGCACATATATCTATGTGTACATACTATATAAAGCTATCGGTTCAATTCTGATATGTAAAACGGACGTGAATCAATAGTTTTATCAAAAATATCATCTATGGTCGTAAATTCATCATACCAATATCGCCTATCAATCTTAAAATAAACGTTCTTTGTTATACTACGAAACTCATTGAATCGATCTCGATAATCTTTTATTTTTACTGATTCCTTCAATTTTATCGGTTTCTGTCTATTAATTGATAGATGATCCGTATGTGTATCTTTCATCATATCAAAAATTTCTGATGGTGATTTAGGGATTGATCGAAACTTTGATTCTGTATTATCCACTTCATCACCAACAAAAGAAAAATATCTCCCTGATCCAAGCACCATTATCTTATCAATCGATTTTTTAGAATAATCTCCTAATTTTTTAGACACTTTCACCCCATTACCCCCTAAAAGATACACCCCGTCGGTATTTATTGAAATAAGTTTGTCTAAATGTTTATAAAAATCATTAAATAATTTTGCTCTCGTTTGTGCTGTAATATATGTTGCAAATAAAGGATTATACATATTGGACGCTTTATATGTCTTCTTATAAAAAACAAGATTCCCATCTTCATTTACGATGAAATCATCGGTTTCTTCATCACTTATTTCTTGTTTGTTGACCACATTAATCGTTACGCCATAAATAGAATTTAAAATGATCTTATAAGTAAGTTGTATTGGATCTCCTCTCTTTTTTGCTTCTAATCTTTTTTCATATAAATTATTAACTAATTCTTTGAACGGTTGTTCGTGATCTTCATGTTTTAAAATATGATGTGCTTCTTTTATCTTTACATCAAACCCATGATTCATAAAAAAGTTCATCTCCGATTGGGTAATCCATGTTTCGATATTACCATTTACATGATAGTTTTTATTACTTATAGAAGTCCATAATGGGCTTAAATTATCGTTCTCATACTCTAACTCCACTAAATAAAAAGAATATGCCGTATCTGGTTCATATTCATAATTGTGTCGATAAACACCTGTTGTATCATATAATTCTGCTGTAAAAGAAGGATATGCAGAATTAATATCATAATTAATAATATTTTTAAAAATACCTAACTTACACGCTTCTATATGACCTGCATGGTAAGAATTTAACGCTGCCTGTAAAATGCGGGAGGATGGGAGTTTCAATGAATGCGATATGTTTTCTAATACATATCTTCTTGCAATAGATGCTTTAGATTTGTATTTATTAATTTTAACAATTTTATTTATATTTTTTGTAAACTGATCTGCAAGTTGTTTTGTGATCTTACAATCGATTATACATCTATCTCGAATCAATTTTTGATATGCTACATCAGACTGATATTTTTCCAAATCGATATTCTGAATATCTTCAACATCCACTTTCGCCCAATCCGTTTTTTCTGCTAACTTCTTAAGCGGTTGCATCTCATAAAATTGCGCAAGATCATAAAATGATGTTGTATGATGTAAATTACCATCTTTTTTTATTTTACTTATTTTTAACTCTTTTTTAGGTATAATACGAATTCTAAAATCTTCATAGTCTACATAATTAAAAAACGCTATCTGTTGCCTCTTTCTAAAATCAAGATATTTTAAGATAGCATTTGTATCATATTCAAGATTGTAAAACCAGTTTACAGTAGTTCGATATTTCTTTTGATTTAAATAGCATAACAAGGTATACAGATCATTCATATCTCTAAAATCTCCTTCACTATCCGATATCAAAAAACAACGCCCTTTCACTGTTTCTGTATCAAAAGCAACGTTTGGATTTACATGATCAATCGATTTAACACGTTTCCAAACGAAATGTGGAATTTCAATATTGGATATATCTCTATATACCATGTCAATGCCTCTGTGACAATATCAAACACCCGTCTACTATTTCCTGTGCTCTGTGACATATAATCTTATCATCTCGGAACGAACATTGAGCGCCCAGATAAGATTCCTCTAATGTTGTGTTTTCAAGATACATATATATATAATATATACATTAAAAACAATACTATTATTAATTTAGTATCAATTTCAATTTCAATCATTTTACATCCCTCTTTCAATTCCTCTAACACATCCATCTCCAAGTTCATGCATTTTTAAGATATTGTATATTTTTTGACCCTTCTTTGGCTTCTCATATAGTACAACACATGATCCGCCCTCCACAGGCATTCCTTCACATCTATCAGCCATCATTATGTCATTATAATATGATTCAGCCATATCCACCATCCGATCATAATGATCACCGTCCTGCGCATCAGCAAACGCCTCATATTGAGGTGTATTGCAATACGGTTTTTCCCACCATTTCCACTGAAATCTAATCCTTGAACGGACTTTTAACGGCTCTTCTACTTCTGGAGCTTGTTTTATTACTTTTATTGCTTCCTCATGTAATACTTTACCTTTATAATGTTTCTCCTGTTTTATTTGTTTCTTTACCTGTTGATATTCCTCCCATGAAATACCAGATTTCTCAACTTCCCGTTTTCTCTCCCGATATTGCAAATCCCGCTCTCTTTTCTGTGCAAGTT
>Ga0190348_1000433_pt1 | contig 11540 bp, 17 predicted proteins | sample 48721367_MG_FD_161658 | JGI IMG/M metagenome (GOLD analysis project Ga0190348, IMG submission 161658) | Hydrothermal vent microbial mat bacterial communities from Southern Trench, Guaymas Basin, Mexico - 4872-13-6-7_MG | ecosystem: Environmental > Aquatic > Marine > Hydrothermal vents >... | reverse complement strand
CAAAAGCCCCCATATTCAAATCATAAATTACAAACTAAAAAATAAAAATCCAATTATCCATATTCCATATATAGTACATCAATTATTTATACCCCCATTTCCGTAACACGAATTTGTTTTTTCGTATTCAACATATATTTACACTGTTATGCATGTCTGGATGTTGTGCGCAACAGACCAGTATCCGGACATTGCGCGCATCATTTTTGTGCGTATTCGCTTCGCAGTCCTGCCGCTACCGGTTTTGGACTGCGCGCATATCTACTGTGTACATCAGCACTCTGGATGTTGTACTACATGTTGTGCTACATCAAATCACCCAATCCATAGCCAAACAATCCATATTTCCATATATAGCCAAACAACATAGCCAAACATCACAAAACAAGCACTCACAACCCATTAATCCACAAACAAACACGCAAGAATTAGTATAAACACAAATTATATAACAAAACGACCGTAAACTATATATAGCATAACAGACAAAGATAGTATTGTTGCGGACACAACAGACACGCAACAAATAGCACAACAGGAGATGAATCAACAATGACAATAAAAACACAGGAACTTGGAAAAACAGAGATAAAATCTGTTGGATATATAACAATTGAGAATTGCGGATTCGCAACAGGAATCAGATTGGTTGATGAACTACAGGACAAAGAAATGGTAATGTCCGTATCAAAGAACGATCTCGTTCAGATAAGGGATATGTTAAATGAGATATTGGGAGATTAATTCTCCCATTTTTTATATCATAACAAGGAGATGAACAGAAATGACAGCACAATACGGCAACAATATGGTTCTTGTACGAACCAAAAACGGACAGACCAGAGATGAAATTATCTCTGCATACAACGAGTTTGTAACAGGAACAAGACAAAAGACACGAGAACAAATTGATCGTGAATTTCTCAACGGAATTGAAGATAATCAATTTCAGGTTGTTATACGTCAATACACAGGACATAGATATATACCATCATGTGCAAATGTGGATGGGCATTTGAAAACAATTGTCTGGATATCTACCGTGATTAGATGGTGCTAACAAGGAGATGAACAGAAATGACCATAAGAACTATATGCGAAAGATGTGGTAAAGTAATTGCATACACAGACACTAATCAACATGTTTTTGAAGCAATAATGAACCCTGATCAGTTCTGTGGGTGCGATACTGAGATTGAACATGTAAAAACAATGATAGAGGAAGGATACACCGTTTCCGAGATTGCTGAGGTCACAAACCATTCTGTTGAATGGGTAAAAAGTATGAATGAATGTGCATATCACAGGAGATGAGGATGATGAACACACAAATTATGATTTGTATGCGCTGTGATGCGTATCAGAATGAGCGAGAATGCGGGATAAATTCTTGTATTCTTTCAAAAGGAAAACTACAAGGGTTTAATTGTAAATTGCAACGGTATTATACTAATATAAGGTAATAAAAATGGTACGGTATAGAAGATATACTGAAGAAGAAGATAATATTATTGCTACAATGCGGGAACAGCAATATTCTATACGCGAAATAGCGAAACATTTAAACCGGACATTTTACAGCGTTAGAACACGTATAACAACATTACGCTCACGTAAAGGTATGAGATGATTGTAATATGTAAAAGTTGTGGTGATTGAATTGTTAATATAGAAAAAGATAACTATCTCTTTTTCTTTGGTTTCTCTTCCATCTCTAAAGGTAATGGTTTATATCTTGTATTATATATATTGATGAATGGTGATAGATTCATAATGCAATAATCTATATCTGCACCTTCAGCAACATTTGCTAAATTAAGTTTTGTAATAAAGTTATATTGAATTTGTGGCTTTATAAAAAGAGTAATCAACTGCCGGACTCTTTTAGCAATCTGATTTGCGTATTGTGATGTTAAAATGATCGTATTGTTTCTTTTTCTTAAGTCCATACTTACATCTGTAGTCATAAAGGTACTTGATGATTGCCATTTATAACTATCTGCAATTAAATAAAACTCATCAATGAGCATTATTGTATTGTAGCGATCTTCCAATTGCTCCATTGAATGTAGAAATTCATGTTCAATTTTTAATGGAGTATTGGATAATATTGTTAATTCATTACCTAAATCATCATTGATTAATTTTAGCAATGTTGCTATGGCAACAGCAGTAAGGGTTTTTCCATGCCCCAACATGCCTAAAATAGCCACTATTGGTGTGTTTTCATCATCTATAGATGCTAAAAGTTCTATTGGTTTCATTCTATATACTTCCTGAATACTCCACCTCTGGACATTTCGGTTTCTTTTGTACCCAAGATGGCTTTTATTAATTCTGATCTTCCTCTACGGTTTTCTGATATTTTTAATGATTTATAAGTAAATAAAAATTTACTTATAATACTATTTTTCACGTTTGGATACATAATTTCATTAAGAAGATGTAATTTTAAAACACCACCTAACTCTTTTTTAGTTAAAGCAGTGATCATATTGAGGTTTTCTTGATCAAATAAGTTATCTACAATTTTATTAGCAAGTTCTATATCTGTAGATGGCTGTAAATCTTCTGTACCTACATCAGAAATCGCTTCAACCAAATCTGCAATTGTGATTTTTGGTTCTTCATCTTTTCTCATATAAATCACCCTTGTGTTGCCATTATCATCGCAAACATTAAACAAGCACCAAGAACGATACCCACCGATGCACCTAATATCACTTGTCCTAAATCGAATGATTTTAGTTCACTCATTAATTTGGTTTTTGTGTATTTATCAAGTAGAATAGGAGTTATTTTAGATGTATCCTTTACATTAATGTCGATTGTAGCATTCACATCTTCTTTTACAAGGCAACATTTAGTTACGATTTTTTTCGTAGGTAATATATACACTTTATTAACTAATGCCGATTTTTCTGAACCTTTTAAATGCAACATACCTTCATCATCAATCTTTCCATCTCGGATTTGTACCTGATTGTTTTCTTTATTAATGTATATTACAGTTACATATCCTTCTTTAGCATATTTCCTATACCTAATAGCATCAATAATAGCAGTTATGCTTTTACTGATGTTTTCACCATCTATAGTTATTCCTTTCATGATTTACAGTCCTCTTATTTGATATTTATGCATGATGTAGCATAACATTTCATGCACTATATATCTAATATTGTTGCTTCTTACTTTATATACTTTTCCATTGTTATCTTTCAATATTAGTTCATGCATTTTATATCACTCCTTTATGGTATTATTGTATCGACAATTTTTAATATCAAATTGATGATATTTAATATAATATGTTCATAAACAAATCTAATTATTTTTATATGAGTAGTTATCCATGCATCCATAACGTTCGCATATCCTGTTTTTCTTGCAGCAGAGAAATTACAGAAGATTTCAAGCGTAAGCAGAGCATACCACCAATTATCTACAATAATTGATAAAAATGAAAATGTAAAATTAAACAATATCTGAATAAAGAAGGCTGGTAAATACAATATATTGCGTAAAGACTTACCAACGAACGGTATTTTTTCAATAACATTTAAAAATGCTCCTGTTAATCCTTTTACAATAAATCCCGTCTTTTTTGTTCGATCAACGGATTTAAATTTCATTGTTACACTTCTATCATATCCAGAAGTGTTAAGAAATTCATATTGATCATCTAAATTCAGTTGTGTGAATGCAAGGGTTTGATTTTTGATTATCTTCTTTCCAAATTGTATTTGTTGATCTTCTAATGAAAAAGAAAAATAAATCGGATTTGGAATGATAGACATCTTGTAAACAGTTGTATTGTAATTGTAAAAGGATATTCCATCGATCAAAACCTCACGATTGAATGTTCGTGAGATTATTGATGAGTCAAGCCATGTTTGATTAATTGTAACTATTCTTTCATCCCATTCTTCATTTACGTATACCATAAAGGTATAATCAGCAGAAAACGCTTTTGTAGTGTATATTTTTATCCATCCAGAAACCACAGTTACGTTTTCATCACAAACAACCGTATCGATGTTTTCTTTTCCACCGTACAGTCCGGCATCTGTTGTTATATGATATTGAATATTACAAGCATTATGAATTGTTAATGTTTGATTATCCGCTGTATAATCTGCGGATGCTGTACTTATAAAACATAGTAACAACAATAGCATAACATAAATCGATTTCATAATTAGATCACCTTTGTTATCATATTCAAGATTGAAAGAATGAATAAAATTGGGATAAGCCCATAAAATAGTGATTTAAAGGTAGTATCCATTCCATTAGCAGCAACACCATCATCAGAAATTACATCATAGATATCTCCAATACCACCTTCCCCACCTTCTCCAGAGAGAGAAAACCCGTGATCCATTCCCATTTCACCTTTAATACTGTTTAGATCATCTTTTGTAACTGTTTCGTATCCTTGTACTGATCTATCCAGTTCTGTACCTGCAGCATCGATATCTACAGTTACATTCAGAATATCAGGATGATCAAGATTCTGATCTGGTGTAACAAAACTATCAAACTCATCAGGGTTTTCTCTAAAAAATGCTACAACAGGGTCAATCCAGAAAACAGGTTTTTCTGTGGTATTAGGGTGGAAATTAATATTATGGGTGCTAATATAAGATATATCAGTATCTTCATATTCATGTAAATTATAATTCCATGTAATTTTTTGTACAGCAATTTCTACTTCTATCGTTGGGGCATTATCAGTAAAGTATGCTTCAAACTTTACAAGATAATCCGTTATTGGACTGTACCATTTAGGATTATTTATATCATTATATGTATTGAATGAATCAAATATCACTGAATACATTTCATCACTCGATAATCCGGTTTCTTCATCATAAGCATACGCTATTGATGAAAGCAATAGCATAATAATGATTATTTTAGTTAAATACATGTACTAAACCTCCTACAAGCATAATAATTAGTAATATGTATATAAATGGGTAATATAGATTTTTTACATCCATTTTTGATAATCGAGATTGGGAAACTGAAGATTCCGGAATTAGAGTATATGTAACAAGTGTATCTTCATCAACTGGAGATACCATATCCCATCCGGTAGAGCGATATCCACCTTTTTCTGCTTTATAATAATAATCTTGGTTAGCTAATCCTTCAAAAGTTCCATAATACTGATTATTAGTTGGAATACGTCCATAATCTTTTAAAAAGATATAAGAATGGTCTAATGGGTTTCCCGATGGATCAATAACCTTTACAGTAAGTCTATTTCCTCGTAAGTCTTCTGCATAAGTGTATGCTGTTGATACAATATCTCCGTCATCGTTTTTCAACAGTAATGTATAGTTATGATGTAATGTATAATTGTATCCTAATAACCAGTATGCAAACCCATAACTATCGAAATCGGTTTCTGTGTAATTAAAATATTCAATAAGATCACTTTCATCGTATAATTCAAGTGAGAGATCGGGTAATGATCCTGATGTCGCATTAGCGAATATTCTACCTTTTATATACTCTCTATAGTCAATAACGGGTTCGTTAGGATCAAATATGGCGAAAGCAGTATAGTTTTGCTCTTCTGGAGCAGCAACAACCCGTAAATATGCATATCTTCCGATATATTCATCTGTTTGATCATAAATGTGTACTCTATAAATATAATCAGGATCAGAGAAATAAGAATTGTTAATTTCCCAATATCCGCATGAATTATTATCTATGAAATACGGATAAGAGCATAAAGTAGTATAGCCCAATCCATTAATGGATCGTTCAAAGTCTAATTTCATATTAACCGATGTTGGATACTTAATTCCGTAAAAACAACGCACATAAGAAGTATTGCTTAAAACACAATTTGTTTTATGTCCATTTGAATCACGGAAATATAACAACATAGTATATTCGATTCCTTCACTCATTTCTTCTGGCATTTCAGTCATGTTTGTATCATTCCATGAATCATTGACCATAGACCAATCTGTTTCATTTGATGAATTATCCAGTTCTAAAAACACATTTACACCATAATTTTTTGTTTGTGCATCAAAAGTATTTACTACTTCAACATTTAATGATTTATATCCTGTTTTATCCACTGTCAGATTTCCATTATCGTTTTCGCATTGTGTAAATTCGATATATCCTAAAGAATCAGTAAAACCATTCCTTTTTGGATATCCATTGATAATACAGTCCTGATCAAAAATTGTTAATGCATCAGAGCATCGGTTCACGTTTTCATCCCATACGTGAATACCTAAATTCCAGTAAATTGATTGATCATATAGATTGATAGAATGATCAAATTGTGCAAAACACCGTTTCTGGAACGTTCCTTGCCATGTTGACCAGATAACATCCAGTTCATCGTTTTCATCAACATCAGAAGGCAAAAACGTTACAGGATTATCATGACCTGAATATACAATATTCATATTATCATCGAGATTATAAACAACAATGAATGGATTTATTAATAAATTTGCACAATTATCATATAAATTAATTATTCCATAGTTACATGCATCATAATCGTATTCAACATCACTACCATTGCATGTAAACTCATATTCATGACTACCATCAAAAACCAGTTTATATTCCTGTTGATCTCGTATATTAAAACTATAATATTCTGATGTTGAATGATTAACTAATTGATAATCGCCATCATTATTTTTCTGATATAATTGTATTAAACTTACACAAGAAGCAGTTCCATGAACATGATATTCGGATAAAGGAGTATCTGATACTACTAATGTGAAATAATAATCAGGATAACTTGCACAATAATGATATTGTATAAAAATTCTTGTTGCATAATCATATTGCCATGATTTTTCTACATGTAGTTTTCCACAGTCGCCAGCATCATATCCGTGATACCAATTCACCCAATATCCATGCCATGATTGACGATCAATGCAAGCGTACATACAATAAGGATAAAACCCATTATTCTGTTCACATTGTTCAGGAATATAAAATGTCCAATATAAATATACATTATGACCATCTGGATCATACTGTAATGCATCATTTTTTGTGGTAAATGTGCCTGTACCATTTGTATTATAATGATAATATATTGTAGCATTTGATAATTGAATTGTACATATTAATAAAATTATTAACAATATTTTTCTCATGTAATCACCTTATACACTTTGATAATCACAACCAATATAATGATCCCAACAACAATAATGAGCCACCATTGATTAAATCGCTTTTTGACCGTTTCTATATCTGTAAACTCCCGATATGTGTTATAAGATGCATAAATACGGTAAGATGCATTTTTATTTAGCATAATCATTTGGTTTGGTCTTATTGAGCCAATGAAAGCATCGTTATATTTATGACTACAATTAATAAATTGCATTTTAAAATTTCCAGTATAATTATACATATAGATCATATACTCTGTATCACCATCGTTATATAAACAAAACCACTGATCATGATAATGATTTTGCGGTGTAATTACATGATCACCAGCAAGGATATTAACTGGTATCGTTACTTCATTAGTTGTGTTTGATTGAATAACAACATCTCCGGCAGATACCATTCCTGTAAATAGTATAATAATTATTAATATTTTAATCCCCGAATACATGCATAAATCCTCCTATTATGATTACAATAAATAAGATATACATGAACGGATAATACAATGCTTTTATAGCATTATCCGATAGTTTTGTACTTGAATAATTTGCAGGTTGTACACCAGTAGGTGTGATTGTTGGTGATGGAGTTGGGACTGCGGTTATCTCAATTTCATAATTATCAGGTGATAAATCTGTTGTGAAATTTACAGCATTCCCTGATGCCTGATGTTCTTCTATATCTCCAGAACTGTTCTGCAATGTGTAAATTTTTGAATCATCCAAATTAATCAACTGCAACCAGTCTAAAATACCTTCATAAGTGGTGAAATCAATTTCTGATGATCCCATACTGGTAACTACCAATCCGGTATCATCATCTACTGCATGCGTAGTCCATTCAAGATCATCAGAGGATGAATAAGAATGATTTATAGCAATATCACCTTTATAATCGATTAAATTATAATAGGGGTTGCTGGAACTGAAATAAATGGAATCAACGTAATATCTGGTGTCACCATAAGTATACGTTGGTTCGGAAGAGGTATATTTACGGACACGAAAATTATCAATATCAATTCCTACATAATTATGTTCCCAAAAAGACATATAAGAACTCGATGAAAACTCCGTATCATGTGCAGTTCCTTTTGATACACCATCAATAAATAATTCAAAGTTTCCAGCTCCATCTTTTGTTACTTCAAATGTATGATCGAATAAGTCATTTGCCCATGTCGTAGAAATGATATGATTAATTCTATCATTTTCTATATATATATTTGAACCGGTTATTTCAAAATCATATAGACCGTTGAATACCCCCCAATTATAAACGTTTGATATAAACCCAAAAATAAATGTTGTGTCGCCCGATTCAATTTTTTTCCAATCAAATGCCCATGCAGTATTCTCATAAAGTGATGATGCCACATACATTTGTTGATAAGTTCCACCACTACAATCTATATGTGCAACTCCATCATGTTCGGTACTGGCTCGTGGCGTCCATGACATTGGACCGGTAGTTAAATCTCCAGTTTCGAAATCATCAAAAAACTCGAATGTTGCTTCACCATCCCAACAAACACCCGCTTCAGAATTCCCATAATACATCCAATAGTCTTCTGTTTCTCCATTGGCTGGTGTATGCGGAAACTTTACCCAAATAAGAGCATAAGATTCATTTACTTTTGATTCAAGCCATGCTGATAACTGATCAGTATCATTGCAAAAACGTAAATCGGAAAAATCGGAATTCATTTCTGATTCATACGTAACATTCAAAAGTAACTGATAATCTGTTTGTGATCCTGAAGTATTGCCTGTTAATGTTATTTTTTTCCGATTAGACCATGTAGAATTCCAATACGGATGATATTCCTTACCATTAATCTTCAATCCAACTTTTCCATAACTACCGTCCGGTGGAGTTTTAAATTTTAAAATAAACGTTTTTGTACCTTTATTATTTTTTTTTCCTATCGATTTAACAGAAGGAAACGTTATTTTACCATGAGAAACCTCTTTTTCTAATTTATTCTTTTTTAATACCTTTGATTCAAATTTTTTACTTCCGCATTCGATTAATTGTATATCATGTACTTGCGATGTATCGAAATTAGTATCTTCAAAAAACGATTTCATATCTACAGTCCGCATTTCATCTTTTAAGTTTTGTACTGTTACTAAATATTCTTTATTAACTATATCTTCTTTTATTGGCGTCCATGAAACGTTAAAATCGCTCGCTGATACTGTAGAAATCAATAAAAATAAAATAAACAATCGTTTCATCTTGAAACCACCTTTGCGATTGTAATTATGATTGTACCAAATAATAAAACATAAATTAATAATAATAAATTATTATATATTGTTTTTGGATGTTCAAAAACATCTTCAACAACAATCTGATCCTGTAAAATCACTGTTGAAAAATCCCCTGATATGCTATTGTTTTCTGTATGATTATACCCCGCTGATGTAGCATAATAAATATCAGTAGTAGTATTGTTGTGTGGATAATAAATATCTATTTGTGTAGCATTGACTATACAAATTGAAAAAATAAAAAATAGAAAAATTGATATTTGTTTCATTATTTTCCAAACCGTTCTATTCCAATATCTATATATGATTTCATAAGTCTTGCAATAATTGTTGCAAAAATTATGATCATTATCAATGGCACTGCAGCAACGATCAGGTCTTTCAAAGAACTAAAGACTGGCACAATCCCATCAATAACATTAATAACACCAGAAAACATGGTTGTTATTTCAAGTGTATAATCGCTTGAATATGTTGTTGCTGGTATTTCTGTACTATTATATACAGATATATTATAAGTATATGATCCTACTTCAAGCGTTCGATTGCATGTTATTGATGTTTCCGTAGCATTTGTTGCCGTTACTGATCCAGAAGCAATCCCATCAATCCATAAATTGCATTCATAACTTGAATTATTACCTGTTGTGGTAAAATTGATTGTTGGAGTCTTATCAGTTGTTGAAACATCAGATAATCCCGTTATTGTTACTGCATTAGCCATTCCAACCATAAAAATTAGAATAACCAGTACAAAAACAATATTTTTAATTTGTTTCATATTTCATATCACCACCTTTAATAAATTAAAAAGGGAGATATTTATCTCCCTTAACCCAATTTGAAAGATATTCCAAAAATCCGCTTGATGAAAGCAATCAGTGCCGTTACAACTGCAATCGTAAGAATTACAGGCACAGCAGCAACGATAAGGTCTTTCAAGGAGCTAAAGACCGGCACAATCCCATCGATGACGTCAGTCACAGCTGTAAAATTTGTAGCTGCTGATGCAGAACTCACCATTGCTGTAACAGCAATCGAAAGTGCCATAGCGGGTTTCATTATGCGCATCTTCAGTTTCTGAAGACGGGTTGGAGCGGGTTTCTGTTCAATTTTTGTTTCGTTCATAATTTTTTCACCACCTTTATTCCTATTATCAAACCCAATATTGCTAATGGGATGAATATATACGGATATACTGAAAAACAAGCACTGTAAAATTTTATTGCTGAATCAATATTATGGATATTTGTAATATCCATATAGGTGATGTTAGACATCCTGAACATCGATTCATTAATAAATGTGCTATTATTCAGTATACTTACATTACATAGTGTATTATTCATCATATATATAGTTTTCTGTTAGTTCACGCAATCTTGCAATGTTCTGTTTTTCAGCATTAATTCTTTTTTCAACCATTAATTCTATACCATTTATAATTTCAGTTATAGAATTTTTGAATGAAAAATAACTGATGGGTCTACCTCTGTTTTCTGTTTGTTCAGATTTAAATTCTACATATCCCATATCTATCAATTGCCTGACCGCAACAGAAATTTGAGGTTGCATAATACCTGTAAATTGCATTATCTGTCTTGTATCTGGATTATCCAGTTCTTTTATGGCTATAAATACTTTTGCAGTATTCTTTGTCATTCCTATACGTATAAGGATATCAACAATTTCATTATCCTTTTCATCCATTTTTGGTACTGATGTATATTCCATATTATATCACCAAATTATACTTGTCAGTACTTATACATAAATGTTTCTATAGAAAAAACCCACCACCAAAAAAGAGAGAGGCAAGAATTTGGGGTCAGTTGAGGTGTGGATAATCAAAGGTGGTGGGTTTGTGGCACAACAAACACAGGAGATTTTTTTTGTTGGGAGGTGATATGCTATACGACATATTCAACCCTGCACACATATCTATGTGCTTATACTATATATAGTTATCGGTCTAATTCTGTAATGTAAAACGGTCGTGATTCAATGGTTTTATCAAAAATGTCATCTATGGTGTTAAATTCATCATACCAGTATCGTCTGTCAATTTTAAAG
>Ga0190348_1000429_pt1 | contig 11597 bp, 8 predicted proteins | sample 48721367_MG_FD_161658 | JGI IMG/M metagenome (GOLD analysis project Ga0190348, IMG submission 161658) | Hydrothermal vent microbial mat bacterial communities from Southern Trench, Guaymas Basin, Mexico - 4872-13-6-7_MG | ecosystem: Environmental > Aquatic > Marine > Hydrothermal vents > Microbial... | reverse complement strand
TTCTCTGAATTCAAGAGCCTTTTCTACTATGAGAATGACCTCTCCCAGTTTGACAGGCTTGGTAAGGTAATCAAAGGCCCCTTGACGCATGGCCTCTACAGCCCCCTGTATAGTCCCGAAACCAGTAATAATTATACAGATGGTCTCCGGAGAATATTCTTTAAGAAAGTACAGGACATCCATTCCATTCTTGATAGGCATATAGAGGTCTGTGATAACTAAATCAAAAAAATTCCTGCCGCATTTATCTATAGCTTCCTGGCCGTTACAAGCCACGTCTATATTAAAGCCGTCACGTTTTAAGATTTCAGATATGCTTAACCGAATTTCAGGGGCATCGTCTACCACTAGTATTGATTCGTTCCGCATCTTATTCTTCCCTATCTATCATGTGAGGCTGAAGGTATCTTCAAACAATTTTCAATTGTACTATTACTATAAAAACAGAAAAGGTCTAAAAATCTACTCATCTAAAAATAATCCTTGTGCAAGGTTCGCGATCTTTTAAAACTGAAAACGCCTCTTCGGCGTAATCGCCGTGACTGATCCTCTGGTTGAATTGATGGACTATTTTCAGCAAATAATTTAAATACTTTACTTAAAATTACATAACGCAGTGATAAATGTCAATTTTTTGTGACATTTTTTTGACGTTTTATCATAACACCCGCATGTTCAAGTCCGTGTGCAACCCGGCTCTCTCATTATCATTACAAAACACCAGTATCCCCGGAAACAACGACTGTTAATCGCACAACTCCTTTACCCTGCATGTTAGCAAAACAAAAAAGAGCTACAGGCAAAAGCCTGTAGCTCTTTGATATCACTGGGGTGAGCGATGGGAATCGAACCCACAGCCTTCGGGGCCACAACCCGACGCTCTAGCCGTTGAGCTACGCCCACCACTGATTTTTTGTATATTACCATATATTTTCCGAATCTGCATACGCTGGATGCCCTCTGTAAGCTACTTTTTCAAGACCGATGGATTTGCAATTAGATGTCTTAAAATTCGATTATAAATATAAATTTCATGTATTCTCTTAAATTATAGAAAAATAAAAACCCCTATCTCAGCCTAATGGAATTTGGGTCAGGCGCGCCTCTCTCTTTTACGAAAAAGTATTCGAACAGGGGTATGATTTAGGCCCAATTGTTCGCGAAACTGGTTTGCCAGAAATCGTTCATATTGAGATGGTATGAGGTCAGGATAATTCGCAAATATCAGGAAAGTTGGGGGTTTTGCCGTTATCTGCGTGGTATAGTACAGTCTCAGGTGGTGCCCCCTGGATATGGGAGGAGTCCTTTTTGCCAATGCCTTCTGCAGGGCACTGTTGACTCCGCCCGTATTGATCAACTTATTAAAATCAACATATACATCATCTATCAACGGCAAAATCCGTTTGACATATTTCCCGGTGAATGCCGAAATATTGAGGTGGGGAGAATATGGAATAAACCGTTTTGCCTGATCAAGTTCCCTGGATCTTAATTTTGCTAATCTCTGGTCTTGCTGTAACAGGTCCCATTTGTTGAACAGGGTAATACACGCCCGTCCATATCTTTCCGTGTAGCCGATCAACCGCTTATCCTGATCTGTAATTCCTTCTGAAATATCCATTACAATAAGGACGATATCACAGCCCTTTATAACATTAATAGCCTTAATGATACTGAATTTTTCTATTTTATCATTGACCCTGGCCTTTCGCCTTATGCCTGCAGTATCAGTAAGCAGAATGTCTTTTATGCCGGGTCGCTGGATAAGTGTATCTATGGAATCTCTGGTAGTACCCGGCAAATCCGTAACAATCATTCGAGGTTCACCCACCAGCCTGTTAAATAAGGAAGATTTGCCAGTATTGGGTCTACCGATTAAGGCCACTTTTATCGGCTGATCCTCATCCTGCATAGTTTCCAGAGGTAAGCCTTCCAGGTTTGCTGAAGAGTCTTCCAGGGGCCAATCCATGTGCCTAAGGACATCAATCACTCTTCTCATCAGAGCATCTGTTCCCTTGCCATGTTCAGCCGAGACCGGAATAATTTCGCTCACACCCAATTCATAAAATTCACTTAGGTTGAGTTCAAGAGAAGGATTATCCACCTTGTTTATTACTACTAAATATGGTTTCTTATATAAACGCAGTTCATCAACAATCTCCCTATCCGCCAGAGTGAGGCCTTCTTTAACATCTAGAATTATCAAAAGCAGATCAGATTTTTCTACTGCCTTTAAGCTTTGTTCATGGACAATTTGGGATATAGTGTTTAAATTAGACGATTTGTCTATGCCGCCGGTATCTATAAGTTGCATCGCAAGACCATCCCATGTGAGTTCTGCGTATCGAAGGTCTCTGGTGAGCCCTGGAAGCGAATCTACAAGTGCGTCTCTTGTTCGTGTAAGCCGGTTTAGAAGTGTAGATTTCCCCACATTTGGCCGTCCTACCAGTGCAACTTTCGGCATTATCTTTTTGTTTTTGGGCATGGAATCCATATCGTCGTAATAAAGCCTGGTTATTTTAATCACCGTCATCACCCTCGCCGTGGAAGCGGCTACTGAAACTTTTTCAGTAATACAAAAGGCAAGGCGATTCGGCTGATAATATACCGAATATAGTGCAACCAGCGAAATTTTCACTGATTATTATTTTGTCGTTTAAAGAAGTATGCTTGACGATAACCTAAGTAGTCATCTAATCTGTAAAGAGTCTTTAGTTTTGTTATGGTATTTTTTGCATCCTGAATTTTTCTACGGGATTTGAGCAGGTGATAATTATGTCCAAAAAACGTATTTTAGTCCTTCTTGCTCCCGGCTTTGAGGAGCTTGAGGCAATAGCTGTTATTGATATCTTAAGAAGGGCCGGCCTGGAGGTTATATCCGCAGGAACGATTCCCGGACCAATCACTTCAGCCCGTAATGTCAGCGTTTTGCCCGACAAGTTCTTTGATGAGGTAAAAGAAGAGGACTTTGATTTTATAGTTCTGCCCGGCGGTTTAGAGGGGACAGAAAACCTTGCCGAGGACCGGAGGGTAATAAAGATGCTTAAAAATCAACTGGTTTCAGGCAGAGGTGTCGGGGCGATATGTGCCGCTCCGACGATTCTGGACCGACATGACCTTGCCCGTGGGAAAACCATAACTTGTCATCCTACCTGCAGAGCCGCAATACAGAAGGCCAGGTTTTCAGAAGACCGTGTGGTCAGGGATGGTCATCTTGTTACAAGCCAGGGTCCGGGTACTGCCGTTGAGTTCGCTTTGAAGCTTGTTGAAGTTCTTATAGGAAGAGATAAGATGCTTGATGTAAATAGTGGCTTATTAGCCCGAATTAATTAATTGTTTTGTTTAAAAAGCCTTTATGACAAAGAAATACGGACCTGAAAAGACGGAAGATAAGATTTTTAACCCATCGCCCCAAAATGAACAGGGAGGACTGGTCCCCATTGGAGGCCATGGACCTCTTCAACAATATCTTGCAGAGGTCAGCCGGTATCCCTTGCTGAGTCGAGAAGAAGAGGAGACTCTAACCAAGGAATACTATAAAACAAGAGATCCCAAGCTGGCGTCAAAGATCGTTACTGCAAACTTGAGGCTGGTCGTAAAAATAGCCTTGGATTTTCAGAAATTCTGGATGCAGAATTTTTCAGATTTAGTTCAGGAAGGAAATATTGGATTGATGCAGGCAATAAAAAAATATGACCCATATAAGGGTGTAAAATTTTCATATTATTCTTCTTTCTGGATCAAGGCATATATACTCAAATTTGTTATGGACAATTGGCGCTTAGTAAAGATCGGAACCACCCAGGCTCAACGAAAACTTTTTTATAATCTTGGTAAGGAGAAAAGCCATCTTCTTGCTTTAGGCTTTGAACCAGTGCCCAAGCTCATTTCTGACCGCCTTAATGTTCCAGAAAAGGATGTAATTGATATGGAACAGCGAATGGGGTCGTGGGAGCTTTCCATGGACGCCCCTGTCAAGGACGGCTCTGAAGATAAATACCTGGATTTTTTCCCGGCCGACGTTATGTCGGTAGAAGCCGACGTAGCCAGGAAAGAGATAAAAGCCAGCCTCAAGGAGCATCTTGCAACCTTTGCAGAACAACTCCATGGAAAGGAGCGCGTTATATTCGTGGAGCGGCTTTTAACCGAGGAGCCCAAAACCCTTCAGGAACTCGGAACCGTTTTTGGGGTTTCAAGAGAAAGGGTGAGACAAATAGAGACCAGGTTAAAAAAGAAGTTGCGGAAATTTCTGCAAAAAAGAATTCCGGATTTAGGTTCTTATCCAGAGGGTATTGAAGACGTATGATTACAAGCCTTTTTCATTTTTTGATCAAACTTTTTTTTATTTTGGCTATTCTTCTTATGCTATTCCCCGCCAATGTCATGGCCAAGGCGAACCCATCCCGCAGTGCAGCCTACACCTATTATCTACAGGCAATTATGGAGAAGGCGTCAGGCAGGCTTTCGGATGCATTGTTTTCCTTGAAAAGCGCCTTGGCTATTGATCCTGAATCCGTAGCCGTAATGGAGGATTTGGCCAAAGTGGCAGCCTGTATAGGTAATCTAGGGGAGGCCGAGCAATGGGCCGAACAGGTCATGGCACTCGAGCCCGACAACCTGGACATGAAGATGGTACTCGCTCGAATTTATGCCGATAAAAACCGTTTGGTCGAGGCATTAGAACTCTTGGAGGAGATACTAAGCGAAAAACCCGATAACGTGGAGGCGCTGTTTTTAACCGGTACTATTTACGCTAAGGCCAAGCAGTATCCAAAGGCGATTGAAATCATGGAGAAGGCCGCCGGGAAGGAGGGCAGGCAGTCTTTCATGGCACATTATTATCTGGGAAGAATATATCGAGATTCCGACAACCTTTCAAAGGCCGAAGAACATCTCAACCAGGCATTAAGGCTAAATCCACAACTTACGATAGTATATCAGGATCTGGCTGATGTTTATAGAAGGCAGGGAAGGATAGATAAAGCTATTGATTCCTGCAGGGCGCTGCTGGATCAACAGCCCAACGATCGTGAGACACGAGAGCGGCTCTTGATGCTTTTAATTGAAGAAAAGCGAGTATATGAGGCATTCTCAGAATTTCAACAACTAAAGCGGTTATCACAAAACTACCCTGCAATCGGTTTTAATGTCGCGATACTGTGCCTTTATAATAAAATGTATGACGATGCATTATCGATTCTTACGGAAATGGCTGATGCCTATCCTGATCGGGGTCAAATTTTTTATTATATGTCAATTGTCTATGAGCAAAAAGACGATATTGATGCGGCCATAAAAGTACTTGAACAAATACACATTCATGATGAATTTGCCGTAGAAGCAAGGGTTCGTTTGGCATACCTGCTTAAAGAGAAGGGACAACTCGATCAGGCATTACACCTTATTGAAAAAAGCCTAAAAGAGCGTCCCAATACGAAACAATGGATTATCTCCCTTGCCATTCTTTACGATGCGGCAAAGAGACTGCCGGATTCCGAGGATATTCTTCGAAAGGCATTAGACACAGACCCGGATGATAAGGAGTTGTTATTACAACTTGCGATAGTCTTGGATAAGTTGGCACAGAGAGAACAGGCTATTGAGTGTGCCAAAAAGGCTATTGAAAAGGCGGAAGACTATGCAGAAGCCCTTAACTTCCTAGGATATACCTATGCTGAAGAGGGAATTAAGCTGGATGAGGCTGTTGTTCTCATAAAAAAGGCGCTTTCTATTCAGCCGAACGATGGTTATATCATAGACAGTCTAGGGTGGGCATACTTCAAAAAGGGCAAATATGACCAGGCCGTTTTATATCTCAAGAAGGCACATGATTTAATTTCTGATGATCCGATTATAGCGGAACACCTCGGCGATGCCTATATGGCCGTGGGTAATTTCAATGAGGCGTTACAGGCCTATCAGAAGGCCCTCAAACTATTGAAGGAGTTAACAGACAAACCGAGATTGGAAAAGAAAATACAGGATGCGGAAAAGGTAATTTCCTGACTGAATGGACAAACACCATTTTTCATACTGAAACGAGATATTTCATATAATTAGTGCCCGCTATATATCGCGTTATCTTACAGGTGATATGCCATATAATGTATCTATATGCTTATATAAAATATCCAGAGCTGAAATGTAGTCCTTGACGCGGACAATATAGATGTTAAATTAATACTATTGTGAAGAATTACTTTAATATCCTTATAAATTATCTGCGCTGTTTACGCGTGGTTTTGGTCATCGTCGGTCTTCTTTTTCTCTTTACGTCTTGTACGGATGCTCCAGTCACCGGAGAATATGATAATCCCTATACTGCTGATGAAGTTAAAACGATGTTGTCCTACCACGGTGCACTTGTCGCCAAGCTCGACGGCAATCAGTGGTATTTTCTTTCCGGTGACCGCTGGATCAAACTAGAAAATGCCGAAGCCTACAAATATGCCCTGCTTTCTTCCAAGCATAGAGCTTCGAAGTTTTAGGATAATCTAAAATCATTTTTTATCTCCCTGCCTGCTTTGACAACCCATTTTTTATTGTCCCTTAGATCCTTATGGAGCAAATTTCTGTTTGGTTTCAGCTCAGCCGCGTGACGAGGCCTGTTTATGAATAATGATTTAATAAAAAAACTGGGGACGGAAGACGTCCTTTGGGACCTTGGTGATCTGTACCAAGGCATTGATGATTCCAGAATCCATCATGACATGGAAAAATGTAAGAAATCGGCCATTGAGATTGTAGATAAATATTCCGGCAGGATTTCAGAACTCACCGCTGCCGAGCTCTTTGATGCCGTCAGTAAATATGAATGCCTTGATGTCCATTTGGGAAAACTCAGCGCATTTGCCCATCTATATTTTTCAACCCATGTCAATGATCCGGAGGCCGGTGCCTTTTTGCAGAGAGTCAACGAATTCTTGAGTACTGTGAATAAAGACGTGGTGTTCTTCGACATCGATTGGGCAAACATTCCTGATGAAAAAGCGGACGACTTGCTCACCGACCCCATATTAAATCACTACAGGCACTATTTGCAATCAGCGAGGCGATATAAACCTCATCTTCTCTCACAAACAGAAGAACAACTCATAATCGAAATCAGTCCGGCAGGTCGTTCAAGTTGGATCAACTTGTTTGAAAAGGTCTTGGCGGCCCAGCGTTTCGGCAAAAAGGCACGCACCCAGGAAGAAGTGCTGACCGATCTTTATTCCCCAGACCGCAAGGTCAGGGAAAATGCCGCAAAGGACCTCACGGATGGTTTGCACACTCAATCAGTTGTACTTACCCACATATTTAATACAGTGCTTGCGGATAAGATGATTTATGACAGGCTTCGGGACTATCATAACTGGATTAAGTCCATGAACCTGGCAAATGAACTCGACGACGACACTGTTGATTCCCTGATTGCATCCGTAACTGATCGTTACGGCATAGTACAGCGCTATTATGGTCTAAAAAAGCGTTTACTCGGGCTGGAAGAACTTTTTGACTATGACAGGTATGCTCCCCTGCCCTATCTGCCTTCGCGGGTTGTCGACTGGGAAAAAGGTAAAGAGATAGTGCTAGATGCATTTGGAAATTTTTCTCCCAGAATGGCCTCGATTGCCAATCGGTTTTTTGACAAGCCATGGATACATGCCCCGGTGATACAGGGAAAGACCGGAGGGGCCTTTGCGCACCCTGTGGTTCCAGAGGTCCATCCTTATGTGCTTGTAAATTTTACGGGGAATCTCAGGGACGTTGAGACAGTGGCGCATGAGCTTGGCCATGGTATTCACCAGATTCTGGCAGGCGAACAGGGATATTTAAACAGCAATACTCCCTTGGCTTTAGCCGAGACCGCCTCTGTCTTTTGTGAAATGCTGGTCTTCAAAGATCTAATGAGAAAACTGGAAAGGCCGGAAGAAAAATTATGGCTCGCTGCCGGCAAGATCGAGTCTATTTTTGCCACTGTGTTTCGTCAAATTGCCATGAACCGGTTTGAAAATGAGGTTCATAATAAGCGACGTTCAAAGGGAGAACTTTCTCCGGATGAGTTTTCCGATATTTGGGTCAGCACCCAGAAAAAAATGTTCGGCGAAAGTGTAACCCTTACTGATGATTATGGTATTTGGTGGTCTTACATAGGACACTTTATCCATACACCAGGCTATGTATATGCCTATGCCTTTGGTGAACTTCTGGTCTTGTCTCTCTACTCTATGTATGAAAAAGGAGAGCAGGATTTTGCCCGGCGCTATTTGAATCTATTGGCCGCAGGAGGAAGCGATACACCCTATGTGTTACTTAAGTCTTTCGGCATAGACCTCCATGACCCCGATTTCTGGCACCAAGGTCTCAATGTAATTGACGATATGGTTAAGGAAATAGAGGAACTGGCTATGGAAATAGATATTGAACAGGCTCTCTAGCCTGATTCGGACAATAAGGATATCCGGCGAGATTGTCAAAAGCCCCTTATCCGTCCGCAGTCAGGGCAGATCCATATTGCATTATTGCTCATGCCCCACATGTTTTCTTTCAGACAGTCATCACAAATCTGAAAACCGCAGGGGCAATTCCAGCAAAAAGGCAGTTCCCTGTTACAGACATGGCAACGATACTGCTTGCGCCTGCCCCAATTAGAACTTCTGGAGCTGTTGCGGGGCTCTTTTTCTTTTTTGCCGCTAGACATAGATACTATAAAACACTCGCCTGATTAGGTTGCTTTTTTTGTTTAGGTATAAGAAAATTGATATGAAAGACTTTTAATTATTGGCATTTTTCATTTATCAGTTTACACTATTTTTGAAAAAGCGTGTATTGTCGAATTGAATGCCGGTGTCGAAACTTGAAATTTGAAATTAGGTAACGCATCTATATCTTTGTGTTTTTCCCAATTTCAAATTTCAAGTTTCACTGCCAAAATACAAAATCAACAAAGTGTAAACTATTTTTGACTTGTCGTGAAGGATGTCTAATGATTAAAGGTCTTTTTCATGAATCCGGTATTGGATGCCATACATAAACGAAGAAGTATTCGCGATTTCACCGCTGACTCTATAGAGCATCAAACGCTTATACAAATTATCAAGGCAGGTACCTGGGCGCCTTCGGGTCTCAACAATCAGCCATGGCGTTTCGCAATAGTAACGGACAAAGAGCTAAAGGCCAAGATTGCCGAATTGACCCGTTATGAAAAGGTCATACAGGGGTCTAAGGCCCTGATTCCAGTCTTTGTTGACAAAGATGCCATGTACAATGAACTAAAAGACTATCAGGCCATTGGTGCCTGTATTCAAAATATGCTCCTCGCTGCTTATTCATTAGACCTGGGAGCTGTTTGGCTGGGAGAAATCCTGAAGAATTCCGATCGAGTGCGAGGTCTGCTGGGTCTTTCACAAAATTTCGCACTCATGGCAGTCCTGGCCCTGGGTCATCCTGCACATAGAAAACAGACTTCAACACGCAAATCGCTTGAAGAAGTGATAATATTTGAAAAATAACCAGGGTTTTTGCAGTGTAATCAAGTATAGGAGGATGTAAAATGCGTTTTCACAGAAAATTATCCGCTGTCTTTTTCATTAGTGCTTTGATCTTCTGTCTGCCAAACTTTCTTCTGACGTCGTGCGCCCAGACTAGTTCGGCACCAGGGGAGTCCTCGACGGGATTCTCTGAAACTGCTCCAAGTTCTGAGGCGGCCAATGTTATTTACGAATTCCCGGATCTTCCTATCCCCATAGAACTTGAAAAGGTGGAAGATAAGACAATAATTATTAAGACATCGGGCTTTCAGGGTGGAATATTGATATATAAGGGCAGGGTAACCGTAGTTTCATTGGTGGAATTTTTCATAAAATCTATGACCAGCCATGGTTGGGTATTGGAAGGTACGCTGAACGCCAAGCGGAGCTTTCTCGCATTTTCCAAAGGGGATAACTCCTATTGTCTTATCCAGTTATACGAGGGATCAATGGGCTTTAAAACTGAAGTTCAGATTTGGGTGAGCAAACCACTTGGCTAGTGATAATGTGAAACGGATTCCAGGCCCGGAGATCTTATCAGAGGAGGCGGTCTCTTATAAACCATTAGAGGGAAAGACGGTCCTTCTTGGAATAACCGGCGGGATTGCCGCGTATAAGGCGGCTGATTATTCCAGGAAGATTCGTGCATTGGGTGCACGGGTAATACCGGTTATGACCGATCATGCAACCGAATTTTTGTCGCCCATTACGTTCGCGGCCCTTACGGGTGAAAAGGTATATACGGATTTATTTTGCATAGAGGGTGCTGAAAACATCCCTCATATAGAGCTCGCCAAATCTGCCGACCTTTTTCTGGTGCTGCCCGCCACAGCGAACATAATCGGCAAAGCGGCAAATGGTCTGGCAGATGATTTTTTCTCCACATTACTTCTGGCATTCTCAGGCCCTGTATTATTTTCCCCATCAATGAATCCCGCTATGTATGCACACCCTGCAACTCAGAAAAATACAGAGCGCCTTAAAACACTTGGATATAGAGTAATAGAGCCTGGGAAGGGAGAAACGGCCTGTGGAGATCCAGGTCAGGGAAGACTGGCAGAGTGGCCCGTTGTTAAGGAGGCCATATTAAAGGCAACAACTCTCCAGACGCTTAAAGGTATGAATGTCCTTGTATCCGCAGGTCCTACCAGAGAATATCTGGATCCTGTTCGGTATATCTCCAATCGCTCCTCAGGACTCATGGGTTATGCTGTAGCCAGGGTTGCGGTCAGGCGCGGCGCGAAAGTCACTCTTGTAAGTGGTCCGGTCTCACTCCCGCCTCCTCCGGAGATAAAGCTCTATCCCGTGGAGACCGCCCATGAAATGGGAAATACGATCAGCAGACTTTCGCAGGAAGCTGATGTAATAATAATGACTGCCGCAGTAGCCGATTATGCCCCTGCAGCTAAAGCCGATCAGAAGATCAAAAAAGACACCCCTGAACTGCATTTAGATCTTGTACGGACGAATGATATCTTGTCGCAGTTGGTAAAGAGTCGTAAGGGCAGACAGATAATCGTAGGTTTTTGCGCAGAGACCCAGGATCTTAAAGCACAAGCCCTAAAAAAAATAAAGCTAAAAAGGGCGGATTTACTGATTGCCAATGATGTGTCCCAGCCTGATGCCGGCTTTGATGTACCGAATAATAGGGTCCTAATTGTCTCCGCAGATGGCGACGTTGAGGCCCTGCCCCTTTTGCACAAGGAAGAGGTCGGAGAGAGGGTCTGGGATCGAATTCAGGATTTGTTTCCACAGGATGATTGCTGATTGACACAACAGTTCGGTTCTGGTATCAGAAAACACACTGCCGGAGTGGTGAAATTGGTATACGCGCTGGACTCAAAATCCCGTGGGCCTTGCGCCCGTGCGAGTTCGACTCTCGCCTCCGGCACCAGAATTTTAAGGGGGTTTATAGTACCTTAGTAATTATTTTCGTGTTAACTGAGTTTAAAGTGCCTGAAGTGAGCTAAAGTGCCTGAAGTTATTGAAAAGTTTAAGGTGTGAAATCCTTGAAAAATGTTTTGTATTTCTGGTAATCAGGGGGATGTCGTAAGTTATACAGATTCCGGCTATCAGAATATCTTG
>Ga0190348_1000424_pt1 | contig 11635 bp, 10 predicted proteins | sample 48721367_MG_FD_161658 | JGI IMG/M metagenome (GOLD analysis project Ga0190348, IMG submission 161658) | Hydrothermal vent microbial mat bacterial communities from Southern Trench, Guaymas Basin, Mexico - 4872-13-6-7_MG | ecosystem: Environmental > Aquatic > Marine > Hydrothermal vents >... | reverse complement strand
AACAGTTTCTATATCGGTAAATTGTGTAGAATAATAGAAAAAATAACCATCCCTAATAGAGCAAAGGGATAGATTGCCCCATATCCGGCAGCCGGTTCGTCGCTCCCCACTGCTTCTATGGCAGCTCCTAATCCGGGAGTGGAAGTCATACCCCCGCAAAGCGCTCCGGCTAACATAATCCAGTTTAACTTAAATATATACCGCCCTACCAGATAGCCGACCATTATCGCTATTAAACCGACCACCAAAGAGGTGATAACTAAATAAATTCCTGTTCCGGAAAGAGCTGTAAAGGCATAAAAACCGTATCTTAATCCGATTATCGCCAGGAAGAAAGCCAGGGAAATTTCCCGGATAACCCCCAATATTTTATTATCCATTCTGAAATGAAGTATACTTATTTTGCCGATATGCCCTAAAATTAATGAGCTTAATAGGACTCCGCCGGTTGAGCCGAGGGCGACATAGCCAAATGGCCCTAAATTAAACTTTAATCTCCCGATAGTGTAACCTAAAAAACAGGTTACTATAAAAGCAGTCAGGTCAAAACGAACGGTGTCCTGGTCTTTATTGATAGAGCTGCTCATTCTGGTTTCATTCATTTCCCGGGAAAATATTTCCCGTTCTTTTTTAACCTTTATTTTAAATATTACCGGTAGAAAATTTACGGCAAGGATTACAATCAGCACTCCAAAAGGATAGCCCACAGAATGCCCAATACCGATTCCGGCTTCTGCACTTTTGATAAATTGCTTTTTCTGTTCTTCGGTTAAGAAACCTGTGTCTTCTGTTTTTACCTTCTCGAATAAATCAATCGCCTTTAATAATTCCTGTTTTTTCCTTTCGGATAGAGAATCATAATTTTCAGCTAATTGGGAAGAGTGCTCACGGGCAGATTCCAGAGCAGCTGCCAGACCGGGGGAACTGGTTAGCGCACCGGTGTACACCCCCGCTATTTCATAAGAATTTATCCCAGACAAAATAAAGGCCATTCCATAGGTTGCCGCGGCACCGGTAAAAGTAATTAAAAAACCTAATACAATAAATTTAGAGCCGTATTTTTTTATAATTACTCCTATGTCTTTAGCAGCAAGCAGCCCAACCGCAGCAATAAAAAGGATTAAAAAGAGGGTAAAAAAGCCTTTATCGATTACCCCGTTTTTGATTAGTTCTAAGGCTTCATTGTATCCTGATTCAGTCTTTGGGAAAGTGCTGGCCAGTTTGTAGACCCACCACCCTATAATCAAACCTACAAAAAGGCAGCCGGATACTCCAAAAGTAAACTTGCCGAATTTTATCTTGCCAAAGAACATCCCCAGAAAAACAGTTATCAACATAAGGACAAAGGGGTTCATTGTCCAAGACACTAAATTAAATTGCATTAAATTCTACTCCTTCTATTAAAATTAATTATCCGCCGGGAAGTTAGGGGAAATTTTTTTCTTTTGCCCGGTTTAACAGTATCTTCTTTTGATTTAATGCCGGTTTTTCCAAAACAAGATTTAATAATTCTTTAAGCACCTGCCCTATCTCTTTTCCTTCTTTATATCCTAATTCAAATAAATCTTTGCCGTTTACAGCTAAATCTTTAAGTGATACAGGTGGTCTTTCCTGCAGGATTTCTCTTATATTCTTTTCTGCTCTTTCGATTTCAACCGATTTAGATTTTTCAGAGCTTCGGCTTCCTTCGATAAGTGCTTTCTTTAATTCCCAGGCATCTTCTAAATTCTCAATGCCAATTCTGGAAGCAAGCTGTCTTATATTTATTTTTTCAGAAAAATTAAGGGCTGGCCAATCTTCTTTGGTTAGAATAGTTGCTTTTTTAATCACCGTATTTTTGAATCTTATCCGCTTTAATATTTTGACAGCAATTTCTTCTTTTTCCTCTAAGCAGGATATGCTCTTTATATGGTACAACAGGACCGATAACCGCAAATTTAAATCCGGTGGCAGGCTGGCCGCCATATCTAAAGTATGTTCCAATAAATCTTCGCCCTCGCGAAAATTTTCTCTGTAAATTCCCGCACACTTTTGCAATTCAGGCATAATGAATCTTAACAGGCCCAGCCGATACAATAATTTAAATCCTCTTCGAGGGAAATTGCTCATCAATATTTTAGAAAATTCGTCTCTAATCCTCTCCGGGCTGACTTTTTTAATCAACGAACTATTTTTTTCTATCGCCCGGAGGGTGATTTTCTCTATTTTAAAATCAAGCTCACAGGCTAACCTAATTGCCCTTAACATTCTTAAGGGGTCCTCTTTTATTCTCTCTGCCGGGTCTTCCACCCCCCTTATTACCTTTTGTTCGATATTCTCTAACCCGTTAAAATAATCGATTACTCCTTCCCTTTCTCTCCAGGCTAAAGCATTGATAGTGAAATCACGGTGTTTTAAATCTTCCAATAAATTGAGCGTGCTAACCGATTTGCCCTTTTTAAAAGTACTCACTTCATAATTAATATGATTTATGACTACGGTAACTGTCCCAAATTTTTTACCCACCGGAACAACTTTATAATCTCTAAAAACCTCAACAATTTCCTCCGGTGCAGCCTTAGTAGCTATGTCCCAATCACGGGCTTCTCGCCCCATTATCAGATTGCGGATGCATCCACCTACCACTAAAGCCTCTTGTCCTGAATCATTTAATCTCTTTGTAATAAATAAAGCCCCCTGGTCTATATCTTTGGATTCTATCTTTAAATTAAGTTTCCGGTTTTTCTCTTTTTTAATCATTATGAACCCTTTATTTAGTCGGTCGAGCAAAGTTGTTCTTCCGATAATGGTAGGGGCGGGGCGTATCGCAATACGCCCCTACTTCCTAAATATTAGAATAATTATACACTATAATCATATTCTTGTGAGCAATCGCATGAAGCGGGGCAATTCCGATCTTTTCTTATTAGAATAAACGGTTTTATAAATTTTTTCAAATTTATTCAAAAATTATAAACTCTACTAAAGTATTTGTATTTCATAACATAAAAGGCGATCCTTAGAAGTTAGCATAAACTTTAGCAGGGTAATTAGATAGCAAGAAAAATACTACTTTTTCTATATTTTCTTTCTCTTCCCTAACTCGATACTCGATACTATATTTATTACTTTGAAATTATTAAAAGAAGATGATAAAATTATTTTAAAACAATGAAGACAAAAAGGGGACAATATGATTTACAAGGAATACGGAAAGACCGGGAAAAAAGTTTCTGCAGTAGGCTTTGGTGGAATGCGATTCGATACTTCCAAGAGCAAAGAGGAAAATGCCGAACTTCTTCGTTATGCAAATGCCAAAGGAATCAACTACTTCGATACCGCTCCTTATTACTGCAAAGATCAGAGTGAGGATATTTTCGGTATTGCCTTCAAGAACATGCCTGATAAATTCTATGTTTCTACCAAAGGCAATCCTAAAGATTTTAATACCGCCAAAAAAGCAAAAGAGGCGGTAAAAAAATCCTTAGATCGATTGGGTCTCCCTAAAATTCACTTTTACCACATCTGGTGCCTCCTTAAGATGGAACATTATGAATTAGCCATGAAACCCGGAGGACAGTATGAAGGTCTCCTGGAATGTAAAGAGGAAGGATTGATCGACCATATTGTCTTTTCTTCCCATCAACCGGGAAGAGAAATTAAACATATCTTAGAAGACGGTAAGATGGAAGGCGTGCTTTTGGGAATTAATATCTTAAATTTTCCTTATCGCTGGGACGGGGTTATGGCTGCTTATCAAAAAGGTTATGGCGTGGTTGCCATGAATCCGTTATTCGGAGGAGCCATACCTACTCATGAAAAAGAACTTTCTTTTTTAGCCTCAGGAAGGGAAACCCCCACAGAAGCAGCCTTGCGATTCTTGATATCCTGTCCACAAATCTCGGTAGTACTAAACGGCTTTACCACCCGCGAACATATCGATATGGCCTGCCGCGTGGCCGATAAAGCCCTACCTTTTACTGATGCAGATTTGGAAAGAATCAGAAAAAAAATAGGCGACAATATGAATTCTGCTTGTACCGGCTGCGGCTACTGTGACAACTGTCCTCAGGGTATTCCGGTACCTTCTTATATGCAGCTTTATAATGAAAAACAGATATTCGGCAGCAGTGATAAAGAGATGAAAGAGAAAAGTTATCTGTGGGGTTTAACAGAAAGCCATAAGGCAAGAGCAAATGAATGTACCGAGTGCGGACAATGTGAGGAAGCCTGCACCCAGCATCTGCCCATAATAGAACGCCTCAAAGAAATAGCTTCCTGGGAGAAAAAATAACTTTTATCTATGTCTTATTTTTAAAGCCCAAATTTGTCAAAATAATAATAAGTTTTACCCGTGTTAACTCTTTTGGAATAATTTTTTACAAATTTATCATGGTGGCAAATTATTATTTTGAAAATATTGAAACTAAATGATAGAATTTCGTTCGCTTGAAATTTTAAGACGAATGATGTATACTCATAGTAGATACATTCTATAGTTTTATCTTTAATTTAAAAGGAAGGTGTTATATATGCAAACTACGATTAAAAAATGGGGGAACAGTCTGGCATTACGGATTCCTAAATTATTTGCAATTAATGCAAATTTAAAAATAAATAAAACGGTTGATATATCTATCGATAAAGGAAGTATTATTATTACGCCAATTAACGAAAAAGAATATTCGCTCGAAAAACTTTTAAAAGGGGTCAATAAAAGCAATCTTCACGGAGAAATCGACACCGGAGCACCGGTTGGAAAAGAGATCTGGTGATGGCAGATAATTTTATTCCACATAGAGGTGATGTGGTTTGGATAGATATGCAGCCTCAAGCCGGTCATGAACAATCCGGAAGACGTCCCGCAATTGTTCTTTCACCAAAAGCTTATAATAGTAAAGTTGGTCTGGCCTTATTATGTCCGATAACCAATCAGGTAAAAGGGTACCCTTTTGAAGTTATGATCCCATCCGGATTGAAGGTAACAGGGGTTGTTTTGTCAGACCAGGTAAAAAGCCTTGATTGGAAAATTAGAAATGTTGAATTCTGTGATAAACTACCCGAGGATGTGGTCCTGGAAATATTGAAAAAACTTGAAACACTGCTAAAGGTTGATGAATAGAGTAGAAAAGAGCAGAGAACGTAAAAAAATTGTATATTGACCAATGTTTAAAATGGATTTTTATCTTTCATTTATAGTTCGTTTAACTTTGCTGCTTTTTTATTAGTCACCGATCTAAACATGCTATACATTCTATGTGACCCGTCTGAGGAAACATATCTATGGGTAAAACTTTTTTCAATTTATAGTCATCGTCTTTGGTGAGATATTTTAAATCACGGGCTAAAGTTGCCGGATTACAGGATATATATATAATTTTTTTTGGCTTAATCTTTATAATCCCTTTTAAAACTTTCGAAGAACAACCCCTGCGGGGCGGGTCCACTATAACAAGATGAACTTCTTCGCCGCTTCTCCTCCATCTATAGAGCCACTCTTCTGCTTTTCCGCTAAATAATTTTAAATTAGAAATACCGTTTAATTCACAATTAATTTTAGCATCTCTGATGGCGCTTTTTTCGACTTCGATACCATACACCTTTTTAGCCTGCTTGGCCGCATAAATAGAAATAGCCGCTGTTCCGCAATAAGAATCGATAACCGTTTCTTCTCCGCTTAAATTTGCATACTCTAATACTTTTTCGTTTAATCTTTCCGCCTGTTCCGCGTTAACCTGGAAAAAAGATCGGGGCGATATTTTAAATTTAAATGGGCCGAGGGCATCTTCCAAATCAGGTTTCCCTTTCAAGAGCCGAAAATTTTTCCCTAGTAAAACCGCTTTAGGGCTTCTATTAATATTTTGATAAATAGAGACTACTTGAGGGAATATTCTGACTAAATCATTTAAAACCTTTTGCTCAAAACCAAGATTATATTCTTTGGTAAAAAAGACTATCATTGTTTCTCCCGTACTTTTGCTCTCCCTTATTAAGACATTCCTTAAATTTCCCTCCCCGGTCTTGCTATTATAAACGGTCACTTTTTGTAAACTCAATTGGTCTTCTAAATAACCAACCAATCTATTAATTTGTAAACTGAATAGAATACATCCGCCGGCCGGTACAAAATCATAGCTACCTGCTTTATAAAACCCTAATTGCACCCTATCTTTTTCCCGGTTTACCTGAAAATAGCCTTTATTGCGATAACGCCAGGGGTCTTTCATCCCTATGGTGGGCAAAGCTTTGATATTTTGATTACCTATCCTGTTTAAAGCATTCTCTACTATTTCCTGTTTCATTTCTAACTGTTTTTCATAAGCCATATGCTGCAAGTGACAGCCTCCGCAGAGACAGTAAACGGGGCAGAGAGGTTTTATTCTATGAGGGGAGGCCAAAATAACTTCTTCTAATCGACCACGGGCAAAATTCTTTTTTACTTCGGTAATTTTTACCTTCACTTTTTCCCCAAGAATTGTCCCGGGAACAAAAACGGCAAAATTATTAACCCTGCCTATCCCTTCTCCCTGATGAGAATAATTGTTTACAATAAGTTCATAATCTTCTTCTAACCGTACTGGTTTATCGTTCATTTTTTCTCCTGTAAAAATTAATTTTACTGTATTTTCAAATATAATTTTAAGCATATTAGCGTATTGGTGGAAATTTTAGTGGGATAATTAGAAAAAATAATTATCCTTATTATTTTTTCTCAACTAACTAACCAACAAGGGATGTAATGTATAACCCGTGATAAGTAATGTTTTTGTAATTTCTGTAATTTAATCTTATTATTCATTACACATTACTTGTTACTGTATTTTATACTCGATACTAATTAACATTATTTATCTTATCACATTATGGTTATAACCCAAAAATCTCAAAGATATTCTTAGCAGGGTGTATATAGCATTTTGTAATGTTATGAAATATTATATGTGCTGTATTTCAAATAATTTTACAATAAACTAAGGTTTTTGGCTGCAATTATGTTGTAGGGGAACAATGAATTGTGCCCTCACCATTTTATTGCCTAATATCTTTTGTGGGCACGATGCATCGTGCCCCTACATTGCCATCTTGTTTACTTTTTGGGTTGCAATCACATTATAGTTACTGTGTGATTATTTACCAAAAAAAATTTAAAGTACTTATAATTTATTATTTATGTAATGCGCTAAAAAAAATTTAAAATTTTTTTAAAAAAATACTTGACAGATAAAATTTTATCCTTTATAATTGCTATTAGCAAATATTGCTGATGGCACATAGGTTGATAATAGGATGGAGAAAAAACTGATAGACCTAATAAATAAATTAAAAAAAGATTGCCTGATAGATGAAGAGCAAATTCGAACTCTATGCAATATCTCTTTGGCGGAATACAAGGCAGTTATGGAAATTAAGACAACAGAAAGGGTAACCTGTAATGTTTTGTCTAAAAAGATGGGTCTATCTCCTTCCCGGGGAAGCAGAATAATAGACGGTTTAGTTAGAAAGGGGTACCTGTTAAGAGTCACCAACCCGGAAGACAGGAGATCTTTCGTTTTGTCTCTTTCCTCCAAAGGAGCGAAAATCAAAGATGATATCGAGCGGGAAAGAAATAATTGCGAAAAAAGAATCAGAGAAAAATTATCAACAAATGAATTTAATGCAATAAAAGAAAGCTTAGAATTAATTACTAAAATTTTTCATCAAGAATAAAATAAAGGAGGAAAGAATCGATGGAAAATAGCAAATCGTTAGAAGTAGAGGTAAACGAAAACAATTTTCAACAGGAGGTTTTAGAATCATCCATTCCTGTATTGGTAGACCTTTGGGCTCCCTGGTGTATGCCTTGCCGAATGATATCTCCAATTGTCGAAGAGTTAGGTAATGATAACCAGGGAAAATTGAAGGTTTGTAAGTTAAATACCGATGAAAACCAAAATATTGCAGCTCGCTACGGCATCCAGGGGATACCTACCCTGTTATTTTTTAAAGATGGCCAAGAGGTCGATCGTATCGTAGGCGTCACACCAAAGCCAATAATACAACAAAAACTTGATGCTATTCTTAAGCCTTAGCTCAACCCGGTTAAGGGGGTGGTAAAAAACCTAAATTAAAAATTAAAAAAATTAAATTGAATTTTGGGAGGTGATATTATGGCTATAGTACCGTGGGAACCCAAAGAAATAAAACACTTAAGAGATCTTTTTGATGAGTTTTTTGATTTCGAGATCATGCCTCAGAGCCGGCGTTTGAGGAAAAGATGGTTAGAAGGAGGGGAGTGGTCTCCGTTGGTTGATGTAATCGACAAAAAAGATAACATCTTAGTCAAAGCCGAACTTCCGGGAGTAGATAAAAAAGATGTAAAGATCTCTCTAAGTGAAAATACTCTAACTATCCGAGGAGAAAGAAAAGAAGAAAAAGAAACTAAAAAAGAAGATTACTACTGCTGTGAAAGGGCTTTTGGAAGTTATTCCAGAACCATTGCCCTTCCGGTAGAAATAGATAAGTCTAAGGCAAAGGCTTCTTATAAAAACGGGATATTAGAGATTGTTCTCCCTAAAATTGAAGAAGTTAAGCCAAAAGAGATAGAGATTAAACCTGAATAATAAGAAATTACGATTTACTCACTCCCTTAACTTTAAACATAAAAGCGGGCTAAAAGCTTAAGTTTGGAGCCCGCTTTTGATTTTGGTTTTAACTCTTATTTTTACTATTTTCCACTTTCTTCTTCTCGGTAATTATCATATTTAAATCTAATATATTTTTTTGTATCTCTATCAATTTATTCTTTATATTGTTTAATTCTTCACTATCGACACCGCCATCAGTCTTGTATCCTAATCTCTGAAATGTTGGCAAGAATATTGATTTTAATTTTTCAACACTCTCCTCTATTTCTCGAAGCTCTTTGCTTCTTCTGTCTATCTCTAACCTTCCACCGGGCAAAACACTTTCCCCTTCAATGGATAAACTTTCTCCTAATTCCGGAATATGGGTTTTAATTTTTAATTCTTCTTCGATTTTTCTGGAAATTTCCTCGGTTGCTTCTTCTTCTCCGTGTACCACAAATATTTTTTTAGGTTTATTCTTAAAGCTTTTAACCCATCGTATTATTCCATCTCTGTCGGCATGTCCCGAAAAACCCTCTAAAGAGCATATTTTAGCATTTACCTGAATCTCTTCCCCAAATATTTTAACCACTTTCTCGCCTTCTTTTATCCTTCTACCTAAAGTACCATTGGCTTGATAGCCGACAAATACGATGCTGGATTCTTTTCTCCATAGATTGTGTTTGAGATGATGTTTTATTCTTCCGGCAGTACACATCCCGCTGGCTGAAATTATTACTTTACTTTCTTTGGAAAAATTTATTTGCTTAGATTCTTCTGCACTACGGGTAAACTTTAAATTGCGAAAATCTAAAGGGTTATTTCCTATATTTATAAGTTTTAAGGTATCTTTATCAAAACAGTCCGGATTTCTTAAAAATATCTCTGTCGCCGATACAGTTAAAGGACTATCTACATAAACCGGTACACTTAAAAAATCCTGGTCTTCACTTTTAACATATTCGGTATAATATTTATTTAGCTCATAGATTATGTCCTGGGCTCTTTCTATGGCAAAAGAAGGAATTACTACATTCCCGCCTCTTTTTACGGTAGTATTTATAATGGAAATCAGCTCTTTAGCATCATCTTCTGAAGGGTGATGCATTTTATTCCCATAAGTCGATTCTACGATCAGATAATCTGCTTCATCGATAAGAGAAGGGTCTCTTAAAATTGGTCTATCCCGCCTGCCTAAATCTCCCGAAAATACTAACTTAGTCTCCTTGTTATCTTCTTTTATCCATAACTCAATTATGGAGGACCCTAATATATGGCCGGCATCCCTAAATCTTAAAGTAACTTCTTCGCTTAATTTTATTTTTTGGTTATACAAAACCGGTTTAAAATATTTTAAGCTCTCCTCTGCTTCTTTTACGGTATAAAGAGGCTCTCTTAATTTTTCTCCTGACCTTCTCCTCTTCCGATTGTCCCATTTATTCTCCATCTCCTGAATATGTCCGCTGTCGGGGAGCATAATAGAACATAGATCGGTAGTTGCTTTAGTAGCATATATATTACCTTTAAAACCTTTCTTTGTCAGCTTAGGTATTCTACCGCTGTGGTCTATATGAGCATGGGATAGAACAATAAAATCTATCTCTTCAGGATTAAAAGTGAAAGGTTCGTAGTTCATCCGATTAATCGTTTTGCTTCCTTGAAACATTCCACAATCTATTAAAAATTTGGTATTCCTGGTTTCAATTAAGTAGTTAGACCCGGTAACTATTTTGGCAGCACCTAAAAAAGATATTTTCATGTCAATTTTTCCTTTCTATAAATCTAATATTTCGGTTATCTTTGCCCTCATTTCCCCTTTTTCGCAGACCATTTTGTGCCGGATAGGCTTTTTCTCAATATTCTTTATCCCCGGAGGAATGGGAATCCGGGCTAAATCGGACATCTTCTCAATTAATTCAAAATCATTAAATTTTTTGTATCGGCTATCTATTGCCCCCATCACGCTTTTAGTAAATTTAAAAGGACTGGCCGTGGCCACAATAACTGTCTTAGTCTTATCCTCGGTTTCTTTAATATACCTTTTATATACTGCATAGGCTACTGCCGTATGAGGGTCGATCAAATATTTTGATTCTGCAAATATCTCCTTTATGCATCGACGAGATTCTTCCTGGGGGGCAAATCCGCCGTAGAAACCCTCTAATCTTTTCTTCATTTCGAAGTCTATCCGATAATACCCCTTCTCTTTTAAGGAATTCATTAACTCCTTTACCTTTTGGGACTCTTTTTCGCTTATCGCCCATAGCAATCTTTCCAGATTACTGGATACCAGGATATCCATTGAAGGAGAAATGGTCATGATTAGTTCTCTTCGTTTATCGTAGACTCCGGTCTCAAAAAAATCTGCCAGTACTTTGTTTTCATTGGAAGCACAGATTAATTTGTTCACCGGTAATCCCATCTCTTTAGCATAGTAAGCCGCAAGAATATCTCCGAAGTTACCGGTGGGGACAGCTATATTTATCTTTTCGCCGTTCTTGATTTCCCTCTCACCCAACATATTCAAATAAGCATAAAAGTAATATACTATCTGGGGAATTAGGCGGCCTATGTTTATAGAATTTGCCGAAGAAAAGACACAGTTTTTCTCTTCTATCTTCTTATTAAAGGCCGGGTCTTCGAATATCTCCTTTACCCCTCTTTGGGCATCATCAAAATTTCCTTTTAGGCCTACAACGTAAGTGTTCGCCCCTTCCTGGGTGAGCATCTGCCTTTCCTGTATCTTGCTGACTCCTTTATAAGGGAAAAATACGATTATTTTGGTTCCTTCTACATTAGCAAAACCTTGAAGGGCGGCTTTCCCGGTATCACCGGAAGTAGCGGTTAAAATAACTATTTCCCGGTTAAAATTTAGTTTCCGGGCAGCTTTTTTTAAAAGATGGGGGAGTATAGACAGAGCCATATCTTTAAAAGCCAGGGTCGGGCCATGATAAAGCTCTAAAAAATATGCTCCCATCTTTTTGCTTAAGGGAGCAATAATCTCGGTATCAAACTTATTGTCATAGGTTTTATTTATACAATCTTTTAACTCG
>Ga0190348_1000421_pt1 | contig 11674 bp, 7 predicted proteins | sample 48721367_MG_FD_161658 | JGI IMG/M metagenome (GOLD analysis project Ga0190348, IMG submission 161658) | Hydrothermal vent microbial mat bacterial communities from Southern Trench, Guaymas Basin, Mexico - 4872-13-6-7_MG | ecosystem: Environmental > Aquatic > Marine > Hydrothermal vents > Microbial... | reverse complement strand
AGCTGTGTAGCGTTTCTTTCGTTTTGCAGACATCATCAGCCTCCTTCAGGGCTCTCTCTACCCTCTGATGATGCCTATTATAACACCTAAACACTAACATTACCGGTGGTACAAATTTTGGGGGGCGGTTCAATGTAAATAGCGGGGAAAATGGTTCAGTTCTTTTTTCATTTAGTGTTAGTAAGTGTTAAAATGAAATAACAGATTAATTAGCTATACCCCAAAATAAAGCCTATCTTGTGTTTGAGATAAGATTTATCTTTTGAAGAAAATGGATGAAGAAAAAGGAAATTTTATTATTTAGCTACAAAGAAAAATAAGGCCACCAAAATTTACTCCCCAGAAAAAGAAATTCCTAGGGTAAGAAATACGTGATCTAGCTGTTTAACGCAATTAGCCTCCGAAAAGGCTAAAGATTAACAAATGGAGCATTTATTATTTTTTGGGTAAAAGTATATATTCTTGTCCAGCCTTTGTCTTAAATTCAATTACATTTTTTGAGGGATAATTTGCCTCGATGAGTTTATTCTCAGACATTACTACAAGGGGAATATGAGCTCTCACTTGGCAATTATTTCCCAAAATAGATTTTATGGATGCTCTTGAAATTGAATTATTTTTCCATTCTAGGTTGACCTGAAATCCGCCTCTAGCTTTGAGTCCTTCCACACATCCTTCGGGCCAAGCCTGGGGGAGGGCAGGAAGCAGAAATAGTTCGCCATTATGTGATTGAAGAAGCATTTCAGCTATTGTTGCCGTAGCCCCAAAATTTCCATCTATTTGAAACGGTGGATGAGCACAAAATAAATTGGGATAAGTTCCTCCTTGATAAGCGACTCCAGGAATGTGCACACTTTCTAGATTTAACATGCGGCAAATTAAAGAGTAACCATGATCTCCATCAAGAAGTCGAGCCCAAAGTCCTATTTTCCAGGCTAAAGACCAACCTGGGCCTTCATCTCCTCTAAATATCAAAGATTTTTTAGCCGCTTCTGCTAATTTTGGAGTCGTTAACGGGCTGATTAAATTCCCTGGATAGAGTCCCCATAAATGGGAAAGGTGGCGGTGTTTATCGTCAGGATCATCCCAGTCTTCAATCCACTCTTGGAGTTGTCCGTATTTACCTATTTGTAAGGGAGCAAGAGCGCCTCTCGTTTTTATCAACTTTTCTCTAAATTGCTCATCAACTCCTATGATTTTACTGGCCTTAATACAGGCATTAAAAAGAGCTCTAATCAATTCTAAATCAACAGTTGCCCCGGCACAGATAGTGGTTATCTCTCCTTTTTCGAACTTTTTACTGTCCCACTTTTTTGGATTTCCCTCTGCTTTATACCAATTTTCTGGCGAACTTGAAGGACAGGTGACGAGCCAACCATAGTCTGGGTGTTTTATTAAAGTGTCCAGAAAAAATTCCGCTGCTCCTTTCATAAGAGGATAAGCTTTTTTTAAAAATTTATCATCTCCGTTAAACAAATAATGTTCCCAAAGATGATAGCAAAGCCATGCTCCCGCTGTATGCCAAGTTCCAAAATATCCATACCATCCCATCGGTGCTGTAGCTCTCCATATGTCCGTGTTAAAGTGATGAACCCATCCTTTCGATCCATAAAAGAGTCTAGCAGTTCGACTTCCAGTTTCGGCTAAATCTTTTATTAACTTAAAGAGAGGTTGAAAACACTCCGAAAGATTTGTCACTTCAACGGGCCAATAATTCATTTGCAAGTTAATGTTAGTTGTATATTTACTTCCCCAAGCTGGATTTGGACTATCGTTCCATATTCCTTGGAGATTAGGAGGCTGGGTTCCAGGTCGGGAACTTGATATCATTAAATATCTTCCAAATTGAAAATAAAGAGCAATAAGTTGCTGATCTCCACTTTCAGGAAATCTTCTTAATCTCTCATCAGTAGGGAGGCTAGACACTTCATTGGTTGGAAGTTTTAACTTTACTCTCCTAAACAACCGTCTGTGTTCATTTATATGATCTTCTTTAATTTGAGAATATGATTTTACGAGAATATTTGATAAATGTTTCTTTACTCTTTCCTCAGGATTGGCAGAAACATCCTTATAATTAACATAACTAGTAGCAGCAGCTATAAAAATGGTTATCGCGCTAGCCTTCTCCACCTTAAGATAATCTTTTTCCACTATAACCTTTCCCTCTTCAGGGATTACCTTTATCCGGGCTTGATACTCGACCTGACCTTTAACTCCGTTATAGGAAGCATTCCTCCCTCGAAGAAGCAACTCATCAGGTTGAACTCCCTCAGTCATAAAATAACTATCATCTGACCAGCGTAGATTTTTTTTGCCTTTTAAATAGGCAGAAAATGAAATCTGATGGGGTTTATCTGCTTCCAGTCTAATGACAATCACCTGATCGACAGGACTAGCAAAGATTTCTCTAACAAAATTAGTTTGGCCGACGCGGTAAGAAATCCGGACTATTCCTGTATCCAAATTAAGTTCTCTTCGATAATTTTTCAGCTCAAATCCATGATCCGTAAAGTTAATCTTCGGGTGAAGATAAATCCACAAATCTCCTAAAGGCTGATATTTCTGATGCCAATGAGGTTCAGTTTCCATCGCTTTGTAAAAGATTCGTTGAGCCTCTCTGTACTTTCGTTCGAAAATTAATTTTCGAATTTCAGGGAGCGCCTGAGCTCCTTTTCTTAGAAGTCGGGGAGTATAGGGACCTCCTGTCCACAGAGTCTCCTCATTAAGCTGAATCCTTTCTACTTTCAGGCCTCCAAACACCATTGCCCCTAATCTTCCATTTCCTATAGGCAATGCTTCAGTCCATACACTTGCCGGATGTCGATACCATAATGTCATATCTGCCCAGTCTTCTGCTTCTGGTTGGTCGTTCAGATTATCATTATCAGCTAAAAGTCCATTTCCAAAGGCAAAAATGATGATTACAATAAGTGTTTTCATTAGAGAGTAAAAAGTTATTCTTCTCATGACAATAGCTTTATCCTCCTTTCTAGAATTTATAATGGATAGTTTCTCCTTTAATCTTTTTAATAACAATATGTTCTATATATTTCAAGAGTCTCCTCCCAGCTATGATATTTTTAGAGAAATCCTCGATCTGAAATATATGAATGAGGGCAAAAATAAAGACATCTTCCAGAGCAAGATCGTAAAACCTTCTTCTGATGTCATCTGTTACCTAATAGTTCCGAAAGCCAGAAAATTAGAATTGCAGCTTGCTCCCAAAAAGTTATGTCTTGGGTAAATAACTTTCTTTAATCTCTTGGTATCATTCCATTCCTGCTGCACCCTTTGAGCATTCTGGACTCCAGGCTTTAATAGTGTCAAACCCTGACACCTATACTTAAGGAGAAGAGTTTTAATCAAAAATGTATTCTAGATAAAGCCAATAACGGAAAATCTCAAGTTCTTTGCAGGCTGAGCTGAAAGCCTTAGAAAAACTGCCATTCCTGGTATTTGTCTCTCATGGGGCTCATATCTCTCTCCTAAAATTTGTAGTAGGCTTGAAATCACTAGTCATAGATCTGCGCTTAATTTTATATTCCCCCCGAAACAATATAATTGGTCTGCCTAGAGCTGCCGATGCTTTAAGATCGGATTTATAAGATGGCTTGGAAATACTGAAAGTTTTAAGATCTTCATCAAGCAAAATTATCTGCGTTAAATCCTCATGCGTCTGATAAACCTGAGCAATCCCCGTGAATTTATCTTTACCTGATTTTGAGCCACCATTAACATATCCTCCAATATTATTTATAAACTTCTTAGGAAAGCTCCTGGCTTAATTTTATGCTTCATTCAAAAAGACAGTCATCCTGCTCAAAATACCTCTATACGCTTTCTTAATGGATTTTAAATCTTCCAATGTTTTTACAGGATGCTTTCTTACACTGGTGTTATCTTTCTCAGGAAAAAGTATCTCCAGACTTAATGCTTCGGACTCCACAGCAGTAAGATCCATAAAAGGTAAAATTCCATCTGGTTCAAATTTCTCTATTAAGAGTTTCAGAGGCTTAAATTGAATGTTTTCATTCGTTAAATTCTCTCTTACAGTCGTATTCGATAGCTTTATCCCAAGAGCACCTAAGATGGGGATGACAAGGGTTTTATTATCAGGCAGCTTTAAACTCATGGATGCTTTTAGGTAATGCCTAATAATTCTCTGGCTTTTTCTACTGCCGTTGCGGCGTCAGGAGCATATCCATCTGCTTCTATCTTCTCTGCATATTTCAGTGTTACAGGAGCACCTCCTACCATAATTTTTACTTTATCTCTTATGCCTGCTTCCTTAATTGCATAGATAGTGTCTTTCATTGATAACATTGTCGTTGTTAATAAGGCTGAGATAGCTACTATATCTACATCCTCACTCTTAGCTTTTTCGACAAACATTTCTGGAGAAACGTCCACGCCCAAATCGATTATTTGAAATCCAGCGCCCCTCAGCATGGTGGCAACTAGATTCTTTCCTATATCATGGATATCACCTGATACTGTTCCTATGAGAACTTTACCAGCATGTTCAACTTCAATCTGGTTAAAGAAGGGCCTCAAGAGATCAATTCCCGTATTCATAGCCTTGGCGGCTACTAAAACTTCAGGGATAAAGTATTCGCCCTTCTTAAATTTCTCTCCAACTTCTCTCATCCCTGGAATCAGGGCTTTATCTAAAATTTCCTTGGGAGATATTCCTTGGGTTAGTGCTTGCTCAACAAGGTTCTTTACTTTTTTTGCATCCCCTTCTGCCAAAGCCTCAAATATTTCTTTGAGGAGTACCATTGCCCTTACCTCCTTTTTTGTCTATCCTTTTTTTGATTTTTAAATTGTTATAAATTTTTTCACTTTGTTATTTTCTAATAAATTTACAGCTTCTTAAAAACTATTTCGGAAATTTTTATTGCCAGCCCAAATTATAACCGGTCTCGTAAAGGGCAATTATATTTTCGACTGGAGTGATCGGCTGAATATTGTGGCAGGGGGATAGAATGTATCCCCCTCCTTCTCCTAGAATGCGCAAATTATCTTCTACCTCCTTTTGTACTTCCTTAACTGTTTCAAAAGGAAGTGTATATTGGTTGTCTATGCCTCCGTGAAAGACAATTTTCTCTCCAAAATCCCTTTTTAATTCTTCCCTATCCATGCCAGCACACCGCCACTGAATCGGGTTTAATATATCGATTCCAGCTTCAATCATATCCGGAATGATCCTCCGGATACTGCCATCATTGTGATGAAAGACGAAGGCTCCCGCTTGATGAGTGAGGTCAATAATTCGTTTCATTCCTGGTATTAAGAATTCCCGAATTTGAGCCGGCGAAAACATCAAATCATTTTGTGCACCCATATCCTCTGCTACATAAGTGAGCATAATATCTTCTGGGATAGCTTCAAGAATTCGACGAGTAATTTCGTAAGCCAGATCAAAAAGCTTATCAAGGCAGTAGTGAACCATTTCTGGATTCTCAATAAGGTCCACAAATGCTTGTTCCTGACGTCGGAGATCCTTATAGATTAAGAACGGCTCAGATCCTCCTCCTTGGATTGGATACAATTTGAAATTTTTTATCTGCTCCGGGAGAGACTTGTAATCCCACCAATCAGGACTTGGCCACGTAAAATTTCGTTCTATTTCTTCAATCGAATTGAAATTGGCGAGTGGGTTGTTAACACATTCTTCATAAACTCCCGTACGAAAAGCTATTTTCTCATAGCGGCGACCGAACACATCAAAACCTGGCGATAAGGGAGGACCAGTATAATCGATCACAATTCTAGCATCATCAAAACTTGCTGGAAGAGAAGGTCCAAGATAATAAAGGGGATCAATCCTTACCACAAAATCAATATGAAGCCTTTCGAGGGTTTCCCTTTTAGTCTGACAACCTAGATGCTTCATCAGGTTCATTGTTACTTCATCAGTGCCCCAGTAATCCATCGGTACTCGATCGGGCTTCTGACGATTTAGAACCGAAAGCCATCGTTCTCGAGGAGACATCGTTTCTTTTTGCATTCTTAATCTCCTTTTATTTATACATTAAGAGCTGCTGAAATCTGAGCTTTATTATTCATAAGAAGATATCTTGCTGTTAATCTTTCCGTCTTAGGTAAACATAAAAAGCACTGTTGGTTTGCCCATTTTCAATGTCATTGATAAGCCAGGCTTGAAGTCGTGTCTGCTGCTTCGAGAGGCGCAAGGTGAATTTTACCGACTTGTCATCTTCATGAACAGGCAATGTAAAATCGTAGCAGCCTATTTTTAATCGAGCATGGGTAGGCCTGAATACTTTTGCTCCTTCCGGAGCCTCCCAAAGGGAAAGACCGGACTCTTTAGGCCATCGACTTACTTCTATATCGTAAACCCCGTCTCTTACGATCTCAATGGTCCAAAAACCGTCACAACGTGAATTTCTCCTCACATGCCTCTGATCCCAACACACCTGACCATGAATATCATGAGTTGTCAGTTTAACAGGATTTTCTTTATTAGTACCAACTGGAATCCAGATGTATTCGTTAAAACGTCTGGAGATATCGTTCCACCACTGCTCATAATCCTCATTTAGCTTCTTGACTACCTCAGGATATTGCTTCGAGAGATCTCGATGCTGACTGGGATCTTCACAGATATTATAGAGTTCCTTACCGTTGATAAGTCTCCAGATCGAAGTCATAACCACGTAGTCTTTTCCCTTTATAGGAATGTCGACTCTCTGATTATGGATAACTAAAGTCCGTTCCGGCCACTTATAATTATTGTCTTTAAGGAAAGGACTTAGCGGGAGGCCGTCAAAGATTAGCTCCTTTTCTACATCAAGGCCACAAAGATCGATTAGAGTAGGGAGAATATCAATATGAGCTGCCAAGCCTTGGATGTCTCTACCTGAAGGGATTCCTCCTCCTGGCCAGCGGATGAAACAGGGAACGCGGTGTCCTCCTTCATAGACTGATCCTTTATGACTTCTCATCCCTGCATTGTATCCTTTGGTGACAAATCCTTGTCTATCAAACTCCGCCCCGAACGATGTTCCATTATCGCTCATGAAGATAAGAATTGTATCTTTATCTAAACCTTTAGCTTTCAAGAATTGAAGTAGTTTGCCTATATTCTCATCAAGATTAGAGAGCATACCGTAGAAAGTGGCTCTTGTGTCGGGAATAAGGCCGCGATAAGGCTTAGTATAATCTTCGGCAACATTATGAGGCCAGTGAACAACATTGGTGGGCAGATAGCAAAAGAAAGGTTGGCCGGCCACTCCTTCAATGAAATTCATCGCCGCTTTAAAAAACACATCTGTACAATAGCCGGATTGCTTTTCCCATGTCCCATTGTGAGAGTAAAAGTCATCAAAGTAATCGTTATCCCAATAGTCAGGAGTATTACCAATAGCTCCACCACCCAAAACGAGCGATTCAGCAAAACCACGATCACAAGCCCGAAAAGGGGCATTATCTCCTAGGTGCCACTTGCCAAATATACCAGTTTTATAGCCATTTCTGGAAAATATTTCAGCCATAGTCACTTCATCTTTGGGTAAAATTGATCGACCCATGATTGTATGCCAGACCCCTGCTCGACTTGAATATCGCCCGGTAAGAAGAGAGGCCCGGGTCGGAGAGCAAGTGGGATCGACATGAAAATTGGTCAGGCGGGCTGATTGATGATAGAGATGATCAATATTGGGTGTTTTTACTACTGGGTTGCCGTGACAAGATAAGTCTCCGTACCCCAGATCATCAACCAGGATTAGGATTACATTGGGGCGTTTCTTTTTGTTTACGTTACTTACCAATGGATTCCCTAAAAAATCGATGAAAGCTCCAGTGGCCATGGCACTGCCCGCAATTTTAATAAAATCTCTTCTCCTTAAACCTGACATAATCTACCTCCTTTTATTTTTATTCGGGCACAACAGTAATTTTTACAGGCTTTTTGGCCTCCATCTTGAGCCAGATTACAAGATCTGTTCTTTCCGGACGGCGTACATAGCCAGCTCTATATTTGTTCCTGGTCAAAGTTTCCTGGCCACTTTTTAGCAAAAGTTTGCTTTCTCCCCAGTTTTTAATGTAAATTGCAGGGTTATATAGAGTTGCGTTTGCCGCTGGGACTAGTTCCAATGAAAGAGGCCGGACTTTTTTCACCACTTTCGAAATAACATAGGCTCTTTGGGTCATATCATATCCAGAACTTTTATACCCCTGAGAAATAACTTTCATTTCCGGAGGATTAATCCAGGATTTAGCAAGGGGAAGCAGGCTTTCTACTGGTTTGTCTGTTGCGCCATATATCCAGGCCCACCAAAAGGTATTTGCTTCTCCTTTATGAGGAGGTGGATCTGACCAGGCTAAGCAAAAATGAGATGCACGATCAGGGGCTAGGCAATATCTACCGTCAGAAGGAATTTGAGCAACCGGCCAGTGGTTCCACCAGGGAAAATGAGATATTCCGCCACGATATTCTATGCCGTAGATTCTTACTCGACAACCTGTTTCAAAGATTTCATATGGTTTGTATCTTGATTTAAAATTAATCATAAGCACGATCGGCTTTTCTTCCGGTTGATCTCCGAAGTGCAAATATTCACCTTTTTCGTTGTCAATCTTTGGTGGACCTGAATGCCAGTCATATGTTTTTGTCTTTCCTTTCAGATTCATAAGTGTTAAAGCCCTTAAATCAATCACATCCTCTGGAGTCTGGCCAGGATGACAAAGAGGAATGATATTATCGGGATGAGGATAATCGATGATTTCGTCAGCTTTTGTATGGAGAATGACTTTTCGGACTCCCACTTGATCAGGATAAAAGGTATAATACTCATCCACCCAATCTGGCCAGCCAGAAATGGGATCAACTTGGGAACGAGCCCCATTTGCCGAAACCGGGGAATACCTCCAGTGGACCACCACCCTTGCCTCTGTGTTTTCTACAATTCTCACGTGAGAAAACTGACATTGATAATCAAGCATGTGTTCCTGACAGCCATCCTGATCCGTGAAGTTTTCAATGCTTTGGTCAGCCATCCAGTACATTTTATCCATGACCCAAACTGGCGAATACCTTGTGCCACGCCAGAAAACTACTCTAACCGGAGAATTGTCAAACTGCACCACTACATCGGCATCTTTAGCTACTGGCCAGAGCCGATCCCATTCAGGATAATAGTTTAAAGTTGTATAGTAAGCACCAAATTTACCCGGACCCTCCGGTCCTGAAGGCATAATCCTCGCCGGAAGTTCTGGCTCATTCTTCGGTAACTCCGCTCGAAAAGAACTGGCTATCTCCTCCTTTGGCAGAGCTTCACCCAGTATTTTTATTTCGTCCATCATCCCATCAAAAGAGTACCAGCATGCCAGCGTGGCAAATGGTCTCACCGGATAAGCAGGCTCTCTCTTCTCCCGGTTCATACCAATACGCAGCGGTTCTTCCTTAGCCTGAAAAAACAAATACCTTCCAGCCTTTTCGCCTTCCTTTTTCCCATTGATGTATAGCTCTATTCCCGTCTGTCTTCTAAAAACAGCCGCTACGTGGACCCATTTTCTTAAGGGCAGTTTCTCCTCACTCTTGCAAATTACCCATCCTTTGTTCGTCCCCAACATAAAACCCAGATAACCTTCCGGCGAAACGCCAAAGTAAAATCCGTCCTTGGGAGAATTAACCAAAATGTCATACGGCCAGTAGTAGCTGTCAAGATTGGAATTCAGACTAATGGTATTCTCCTGAGCAATAATCGGTGCCCAGTTCCAGGGATAAGCACCCAGCGCTATCCAGGCCGTAATGGTAAAATCCGATCTTAGCTCCGGAACCTTCTCCGCCGGATGAACCAGGTAAGTCGTGTAGCCATCAAAGATGAGCGCTTTACCTTTTACTCCACTCACCACACGGTAGTTCCCACTGACTGAATCCAGAACAGCTTTCACTTCTTCCTTCGCCTTCCCTTGCTCAAGTAAATCAAAGCTCCAGTAGCTGAGCAGCTTCTCTCCAAAAGGTCCAGCGCTTAAAAAAGAAAAGACGCCTAAAAACATAATCAAAAATGCCAGGAGATATTTTCTCATTTTATTTCTTCTCCAATTTTATCCTTTTATTGTAGTAACATTTGAAAGTCAAGAAAGTTTTTTAAGCTTTGAGAAACAGATGTTGATTGCTCAAGCTTATTTGTTTTGGCCAACCCTTAGTTCATGACTTATCTCATAAAGGCGAGCTGGTTGAGTGCCCATACAGCTAGTTGAAATCATGCTCAATCAAATCGGTCGATGGCTGCCTTAGCCAGCTCGTAGCTCGTAAATTCATTCAACCAGAGAAACTTCTCTTTAAGCGTTCGCATCATCCACTCAGTCTCCGCATTCCCCTGGGATTATCATAGGTGCAGAAGATCTGTTCGATCCCTAGAATGGAGAGCTTTGCCATAAATTTGGTTAAAGTAGCCTGGCTACCAATTTCACTAATCAGCTTTAGCGGATATTTCCTTACTTCTTCTGTAAGTTCTTTCATAAGGCCTTATTCAGCGCCTGTTTCCAATTCTCTGAGTGCGACTCGAAGTATAGTATAGTTATAGTATAGTTAATTTTTGGCAAATTAATCGGCTTTAAATCTACTTGGCTTGAAAGCTCTGTTTTCGGATATGCCCCCTATTTTTTGCTTACATCACATCATTATAGAAAAATGCTTCATTTTTAAAAGCTTGGCTTATTTTTGATAAATAAAAGTTATTTTTTATAATAATTAAGATGGAGGTAAAAATGAAAATCAGGAATAAAAAGCAAAGTCTAAATCATCTAATTGTTTGTGTTTCAAGCGTAATAATCTTGAGCTTCCTTTTGATGATACCAACCGCTTTGTTATCGTTTCCTGCTGGTCAGAGAGAAAACTCAGAGAGGTGGTTGACTTTAGAAAGAATATTTGCCAGCCAGGAGTTTTAGCCAGAGAGATTTGGACCTGCCCACTGGCTTGATGATGGAAAAGGATTTTTGGACGACCAAGTCTTAAAGATGCGGTAAGGTCGGGAATGTTGGTTTTCTGTGATGGTTCAACTATCAGCGTTTCGGAGCTTCCCAGTTATGATTGGATCGCAAGGGAAATAAAGTTTTCAGAAAAAACCATCACTTGGCTGGCTTTTATTATTACCAGTGTTTCACTTACAATCCGAAATATTGGACTCGCCGAGATGGCTGTTGTTAAATGAGAATAAGGAATAACCACTTTTTCCAGGGATGGTTATGTGTAACTCATTAGAAAAGATGAACCTGAAGAAAGGAACGTTGTTAAGAGGAGACGGGTTTCAGTGACAGACGAGTTGAAGAGGCTGGAGCAAATAGATCCTTATCCTTCACTCCATAAAATGGCAGGGAAATTAAATTTATAAAAAATTAAAATAAATTTTATAAGACGGATAAAAAAGGAGGTGAATCATGACAAGAAAAAAATATTTTATACCGATTCCTGCCTGGCTTGTTTTTTTATTTGTGTTGTTTCCGTTATTGGTCAAAACCGAAGACAAAAACAGGACTGGTCAGTTGCCAAGAGGGCTTCATGGATATATCAGCTTTAGCCATGAACCCCGGCCCTCTCAACCATCATACACTGCCGGCATGGGATTTTATGCAGCTGTTTGGCCGCTTATTGAAGAGCCATTGGCAGGTTTTCAGATAGGGCTGCCCAGCACATGGATTTTACCTG
>Ga0190348_1000420_pt1 | contig 11682 bp, 15 predicted proteins | sample 48721367_MG_FD_161658 | JGI IMG/M metagenome (GOLD analysis project Ga0190348, IMG submission 161658) | Hydrothermal vent microbial mat bacterial communities from Southern Trench, Guaymas Basin, Mexico - 4872-13-6-7_MG | ecosystem: Environmental > Aquatic > Marine > Hydrothermal vents >... | reverse complement strand
TGCCGTCGGCGTCGGAGGAGGGGAAGGGGAAGTTCAAGAGGCTGAGCGAGTTGGGAAAGGAGTTGGTGGAGTTGCATTTGCTGAGGCATCCGTCGCTGAGCGGGGCAGGGGCAGGCGGGGTGGGGTTTCCAGTGAGCGGGTCGAACAAGGTGGAGCGGGTGCGGTACGACGAGAAGACGGAGCGGGTTTATTTTAACAAGCAGCAGTATTTCGACGGCGTTTCTAAACCGGTGTGGGAGTACCAAATCGGGGGTTACCAAGTGCTGGCGAAGTATTTGAAGGATCGGAAGGGGCGGGAGCTGTCGTGGCAGGAGGTGGAGCATTTTAGGCGAGTGGTGAAGGCGGTGGAGAGGACGAGGGAGGTGCAGGTGCAGGTGGAGGAGGTAAAAATTTGAAATGAACGAAGATAGTTATCCAACAGAAACATTAGAATTAATCTATAATGAAGTAAAAGATGCATTAAATACGCAGTTTCAGTCTGTAGAAGGACTCAATACAAAGGCAAGCATTATCATTGGATTTGTTGGTGTGATAATCGGAATTTCACTAAAATTATACTCAGACGAGAAACCTCATCTATTTATTGAAAGTATGCTTTTGTTTTTAGGTGCTGCATTCTTGTCGTTTTCTGCTTACAAAGTCGAAGGTTATAGAAGAGATCCTGAACCGAGAGCACTTACTGTAAATTATTTGAGAGAAGATGATAAAAAGGTTAAGAAGCAACTCATCGATAATTTTATCCAGTCCTATGAAGACAATAGAAATAGAATAGAGAAGAAAAGTAAATATATTAATTATTCGCTTATACTTTTATTTATTGGGTTAATTGTTTTAACCTTAAGTGTAATAGTAGGCTAAGAAAATGACAAACGAAGAAGAAACAGAAATAGAAGAAACTTCCAAAAAAGTTGAGATAAAACCTGCTCCTGAGCTAAAAGAAAATGCTTTCTTCGAAACAGAGAGAAAGGGCGATTGAAGAAATAGGATATGCTATTGGAATGATTGTAGGGTAAGAAAATGACAAACGAAGAAGAAACAGAAACAAAAAGAACCTCCAAAGAACTCGTTGAGGTAAAACCTGATCCTAAACTTAAAATGATACCCTTGTACAAAGAGCTAAAAGAGGATTGAAGAAAAGAGTATTATATGAATACAGAAATCTTCGTCGTATTAATATAGTACAAACAAAAAAACACGAATTTAAACACAAAGGAGTTGTTGCTATGTTCAAGAATATCTCGATAGACCCGAAGCTCCCTTTTAAGCGATGTCGCTAACACGCCAATCGCCGTCGCAACATCTTGAACCTCAAACTTTATCACTTCCATATTTATCCCACCTCATTTTATACTTCGTTGCTCATTTTCAACAAACTTTTCATCGCAGCCAGACAGAAATCGGCTTCCGCTCTTTCAACGCACTCACCTTCAGGACAGAAAACCCAATAACATTCCCGTCCTCATCAACCTTTTCCATCACCGCGTCGTTCTCCGTCGCCCTGAAATATCCCGCTTTCCGCTCAAAAATAACCTCAAGGTAATCCCCCTCGCGGTCGTACCAAATCTTTATCTCTTTTCCCATAAAATCTCGCTTCCCTTTACTGCATCCGTACGATATTTTTGAGTCCTCTGAACTCCTTATATCAGCTTCACCCTCCTCTGCGACTTTACTTTCTCACACAACTTCCGATCCGTAGTCAGAAGAGGCACCTTCTCCCTTTCCGAAGCGGCTACGAAAAGCGAATCATAAATTGTAATTTTATCCGCGATCGCGATTTCAAAAGCATCTTCGAGCAGTTCCCGCGAACTGACCACCTCACACGCACCGACAATAAAATTTATGCCCCTTCTCAGCGCTCTTAACGCAACCTCTTCTGCCTCGTTGAAGAACACTACTCGTTTCCAGGCAACATTCCCCACTTCTGCAATCGCAAGATCAACAGTCCCCAATTCGTAATTCGCCGCCGCCCTCTCTGCCCGCTCAGAAGCCTCCTCTTTAAAAAATATCGCCGCAATTACGCTCGAGTCAAGGATTACTCGATCTGGCATTTCTATCTCTCTCTGTCCCTTCTTATCAGTTCAGCAGCACTCGCATCTACCTGCATCGCTTTCCTTATCTCCTTCGCCTCGGCAAGTAATCGCTCCTTGCTCTTATTTTTGACCAGTTCGCCCACCACCCTTCTTATCTCCTCCTGCCAGTTCACCTCTCTCAGCTCTTCCATCGTCTTCCGTAATCCCACCGGAATCCGTATGCTGTATACGGTTTTTGTAGACATAATTTTATGTTTTCTTTAGTAGTATATAAATGTTGCAGATTTACGCACGCAGTGCTTTACTCGCCGAGTTGCAGAAAGCGTTACGAGCAGTTGAGAGAACGAGGGAGGTGTAGGAGCGGGTGGCGACGGTTTTTGAGGGAGTAGTCTGGGCAAGGGAGGAATAGGAATTTTTGCTTTGTTTGTATCTTTCGCTTTTTTTATATCACAATTGACCGGCTGGTTTATGATTTTTGTTACCCATTTTCAGTGAGATACCAAAAGGTTAAAACCCAAAATGAAAGAACGAGCAAGACAAAAGTTTGGCGAACTCGTTGAGCGGTTCCGGGCGAATTTCGAGGTTTACAAGAAATCCGCGTACAACGAGACGCAAGTGCGGCGGGAATTCATTGACCCGTTCTTTGAAGCGCTGGGGTGGGATGTGAGCAACAGGCAAGGCTTTGCGGAGCAGTACAAGGAGGTCGTTCACGAGGACGCGCTAAAAATCGGGCGTTCGACGAGAGCACCTGACTACAGTTTCAGAATCGGCGGACAGCGGAAGTTCTTTGTGGAGGCGAAGAAGCCCGCGGTGAATGTAAAGGAGGCGGTTAGCCCGTCTTACCAGCTGAGGCGGTACGCGTGGAGTGCGAAACTGCCGTTGTCGGTCGTAACGGATTTCGAGGAGTTCTCGGTCTTCGACTGCCGAATCAAGCCCAGTCCGAAGGATAAATCCAGCGTGGGTAGGATTGCGTACTACACTTTTGAGGAGTACCTCGAGAGCGAGAAGTTTGACGAGATTTACGAAGTCTTTTCAAAAGAGGCGATTCTTAAAGGTAGTTTCGACAGGTACGCACAAGCGACGAAGGGGAAGAAAGGCACTGCGGAAGTGGACAGCGAGTTTTTGAAGGAGATCGAGAGCTGGCGGGAACTGCTGGCGAAGAACATCGCACTTCAGAATCGCGGGGTGTCAATTTACGAGTTGAACTACGCGGTGCAGAAGTTGTTAGACAGGATAATTTTCCTGCGGATTTGCGAAGACCGCGGGATTGAGCCTTACGGGCAGTTGCAGACGAGGGTGGAATCGGGTGAAGTTTACACGCACTTGCGGAATTATTTTAAACTCGCAGAAGCCAAATACGACAGCGGGATATTTGATTTCGACGCGGATAAAATAACGCCGGCGTTGAAGATCGACGACCGCGTCTTGAGGACGGTTATTCAGGGTTTGTACTACCCGAAGTCGCCGTATGAATTTTCGGTGCTCGGTGTGGAGATTTTGGGTAATGTTTACGAGCAGTTTCTGGGTAAGGTTATCCGGCTGACCGCGGGGCATCAGGCGAAGGTGGAGACGAAGCCGGAGGTTAAGAAGGCGGGCGGCGTTTATTACACCCCGCAGTTCATCGTTGATTACATCGTCAAGAACTCGGTGGGTAAATTGGTTGCGGGGAAGACGCCGAAAGAGATTGCTGGAATAAAGATTCTGGACCCTGCGTGCGGTTCGGGGAGTTTTCTTATCGCTGCGTACTCGTATTTGCTGAACTATCATTTGGACTGGTACGTGAGAAACCTTTCTTTAGAAAAGAAAGCTTTACTAAAGAAAAACAAAAAGGCGGTTTTTCAGGTTCGCGAGAAGGAGTGGTATTTGACGACCGCGGAGAAGAAGCGGATTCTGCGGAACAATATTTTCGGCGTTGACATTGACCCGCAGGCGGTGGAGGTGACGAAATTGAGTCTGCTGTTGAAGGTGCTTGAGCACGAGAGCCGCGAGAGCATTGACCAGCAGGTGAAGCTGGGGCTGGAGGGTGTGCTGCCGAATTTGGATGGGAATGTTAAGTGCGGGAATTCGTTGATTGGACCGGATTTTTATGATTCCAGGCAGGCGATTCTGTTCAACGAAGAGGAGATGCGGCGGGTTAATGTTTTCGATTGGGAGGACGAGGTGGAAGGGTTTGGTCGGATTTTGAAAAACGGGGGGTTCGATTGCGTGGTTGGGAATCCGCCTTGGGTGTCGCTCAAGGGAAAGTTTCGAAACGACATTCACTCGGAAAATGAGCTCAGCTACTTGACTCGGATTTACTCAGGTGATTCCTATCGACCAAATATGTACGAATATTTTGTCAAAAAGGCAATTTCGCTGACAAAACCCGGGGGTTTTCATTCTTTTATCGTTCCTGACCGATTTGGTTTTAACAAACAGTTTGCCGCCTTTAGAAGAGAGTTAGTGCGAAATGGCAGGATTGAGGAACTGCTTTACAAAGCGAAATTCCCTTATGTCATTGCTGACACACTGATTTACCGGTACCGACCTGGAGGCAGTGGTGGTGAAGCAAAAGGAAAAAGTCTGTGTATTATCGGAGAATTCCACGGTCCAAAGTTTGAGATGTCACAGAGCGAGTTTCTCTCAATTCAGGACTGCCAATTTTTACCAATTAGTCCCGTCGTTAAGAAGATTTACTCCAGCAATCTTCGGACCGTAAAGCTTGGTCAGGCTGTCCGTACCAGCGTTGGGTTCATCGCCAAGTCCGGTCAGGTTAAGGTAGGTCAAGTTAAGGTAAATCCGGCACCACAAGCAGCGCAAGAGGTTCTCAAGGGTAGAAACGTTTTGAAATATTATGTTCAAGGGAACTTCTATTTTTCATTCAAGAAAGAGAATCTTGCCGGTGGCACTCAGGACGAAGAAAAGTTAGGAGCGTCGCCAAAGATTTTGATACGAAAAACGGGCTACCCATTGATGTCGGCTTTGGACAGCACCGGGCGATATCCCGAGCAATCCCTTTATTTTTTATATTCACCACTCGAAGATATCCGCCTTGAATACCTCCTCGGGATTGTCAATTCGTCTCTTTTTCAATACATCTACTGGAACTGGATGGTGACGAACAGGGATTCCACCCCACAACTCAAAAAAATTCATTTAGACCAATTTCCCGTTCGCAGCATTGATTTCGCCAACCCCTCCGAAAAAGCCCAGCACGATAAACTTGTTTCTCTAGTGGAGAAAATGCTTGAACTGCAGAAAAAATATCACGAGGCGAGAATGGAGCGAGATAAGGAGATTTACGAGCGGCAGATAAGAATTATTGATGCGCAGATTGACGGGCTGGTTTATGATTTGTACGGGCTGACGGAGGAGGAAGTGAAGGTGGTGGAAGGTGAAAAATAAAATGCCGAGTTGTAGGGATAATTACTTCACGCTGAAAGAATTTTTAGGCGTCAAGTGTTTTGAGGATATGAAAAATAATGTAGAACCAGAAAGACTTAGCAAACTCGATGATGAACTCAATGTAGTCTTACCAATCCTTGAAAATGATCCAAAAATAGAAAGAAAACAGGAAGGATTAAGAAACAAATTAAAAAGCGAGTTTTACGATACATTACTTGAAATAGAATGGGCAGCGTATTTCGGTAATAAAAATTGTCCTGTCATCATTGAACCAGATTTTCCAGATAAGGGACCTGATTTGAAGGTTAAGGTTAAAGATCGTTGGATAAACTTTGAAATAACGAGTAGAGGGCTGTCAAAGGAAAAACAAGAGTTAGATATGTATTTTAAAGGAATCAATAGTAGGATTAAAAAAATAAAGTCCCGATTCTCAATACACATTGAGTTTAAGGAGAATTTTTCAAAGGATGACCTTTTCCCATTAATAAAAACAATAAAAAAGAGAATTACTGATTTTGAGAAAAAGAGGATTTCAAAGCCTGTTACCACATGTTATTTTTCTTCGGGTAATTCCAAAGATTGGTATGATTTCGATCTAATAAACGAGTTCGAGGACCTTTATACCGATCCAAAAAAGTCAGAACTTTTCGATCTAATAATGCATACCGCTAAAGCAGTTATTTTGTTTCATCCAAGAGATAATCTTGATTATGCATCTGTGAGCTGTGGAGGCCCTGCCAGAATCGGTTTTGGCGATATAGATAGGATAACGAGCAAATTACATAAAAAACAGAATAGACAATTGCCTAAAAACGAACCAAATGTCGTTATATTGTATAATGCGCCGATGTTTGATACGGAATGCGCACTTTACGGGAAATTTCAGCTAACCATTTTAAAAAATAGTGAAACAGGTGAAATTATTGATGAATATCTAAATCGAGATAATTCAGGGCTATTTCACTCTAGCACAAGAGTATCGGTAGTGCTTTTTGTTGGTTATGATGAAGACCATGAATTTAAGAGAATAGCATTCTTAAATCCAAAAGCCAAAAATCCACTTTGCGAAGAAGAAATTAAAATAATCGAAGGAATGTAAAAGTTTAAATAAACCATTAATTATAGTGTATGCAAAAGATACAAAAAGAAGCAGAGATTTAAAAAATCACAAAAGAGGTGTTTTGATAAAATGTCGATGGACGTAGGTGTGATAAAAGAAGGCATAAATAGTCTCATACGTGCAGGATATTACAAAGACAAAGAGAAGTTGCTGGATGAGGCATTCAGGACGATGTTGGAGGTACGACCTGCGCTAAAAACAGAGATGGCGATAGAATTGTATAAAGAAGAGAAAATATCACTGAGCAGGGCAGCCGAAATTGCTGGTATCTCCACAGAAGGATTAAAAAACATTTTAGAGCAGAGAGGGATAAAAAGGATTGTTAAAGCACCTTCAGAGGATAAAATCAAAAAAGGAGTTGAGTTAATCATTGGATAGGGTAATCATTCTGGATGCAGACATAGCAAGTGCGTTCGCAAAGATAAAGCGATTGGAATTGCTAAAAAGGTTGTTCTCAAAGCATCGCATTGTAATAACACCGGAGATTTACGAAGAGTTAACAACTTCATAGGACTTCGGATATTCATTTTCACTGGATATATTCAGATATTTTGAGGTGTTTTATCCAACGGAAGAAGAAAGTGAGGAATACCAAAAATTGCTGATAGAAAAGAGAAGATTGGGAAAAGGAGAGTTGGAAGCAATAAGCATTTGCAGGCAAAGGGGTTACATATTCTCTTCATTAGACGCTGCTGCGTTAAGGTTCGCTGAGGAGAATGGCGTTGAAACATTGGGGCTACATTCCATACTCAGGTCATTATGGGACTCCTGTCTACAGTCGAAGGAAGAAGTCAAGGAGATTATAACAGAGATCGAGAAGAAAGATAACACGAAGATAAAAGATGTTAACGCGGTATTCAGGTGATTTAGTGTTTAATTCCATCATATACAGCAGAAGTGGAGGAATAAAATGACAGGGACAAAGACATTGCATCCCGTTTTTGAGGGTAAAGCACTGAGACCAAAGGGAGAGGATGCACTACTTCCTTCGGTGCGTGTTGCTCACGGTGAGGTGAAATAAAAAACAGAAGGGGATTGACCGGCTGGTTTATGATTTTTGTTACCCTTTTTCAGTGAGACACCAAAAGGTCAAAAGACAAAAATAATCTTATCTTTCGCATTAGAATTTAATTTAAAATTAAGTAGAGAAAAGGACGGTGAGAAATGAAAAAAAATAAAGAGAAGCAAGAAAAGGGAAACAGCAAGAAAATAGTGGTAGGAACGGCAGTGTTCGGTGTGGGAGTGTTAGCGGTGGCGACAGTGCTGCTTTCGGCTTTTCCCACACCAGCAGCGGCGGTAGCGGGAACAGTAGCGGGAACAGACAACGCGATAAAAATCGTCTCCCTCACTACAGACAAGAAAGTGTACTGCGCGCGGGAGACGGTGGAAGTCGTCTTGACCGTTTACTCTTCCGAGAACGTAAGCGACGCCCTCATCGAAGTCGAGGGCGTGAGGAGTAAGCGGGGCGTGAACTACATCTCCTACTCAAACAAGACGAATCTGACCGCGGGGGAGAACACAGTGACCTTCTCAAGAACTCTTCCCTCCTGCTCCAAGTGTGCAGGAATCTACGAGGGGACTTACTTCATAAACGCGTCAGTGGTTTGTGAGGCGGAGGGCGAGGTCGTGAACGCAACGCACAGCATCGAAATTACCTCAAGCCCCGGGCGAAGAAACCCTGTAAGAATCATCTTCGTCAACGAGGCACAGCGAATGCAGCAGCAGCAAAGAGACGGCGGAGAGGTCGTTCTACTCGACGTGAGACCCAACGCAGAATTCAAGGCAGGGCATTTAAAGGGCGCCACTTCAATTCCTCTCGCAGAGTTGAGCAACAGAGCAGCAGAGTTGGAGAAGAGCAAGAAAATCGTGGTCTTCAGCGAAGACGGTCGGAACAGCAGCAGAGCCTGTGAAATTCTTGTGGAGCAGGACTTTGACCAGATTTACAACGTGTTTGGCGGAATGAACGCGTGGCAGGAGAGCGGTTTTGAGGTCGTCTCTGACTCTGACGCGACTTCAGGCACGGAGCAGCCAGGGTTTGAAGCGGTTCTTGCAGTTGCAGGTCTGCTTGCCGTTGTTTTTTGGCTGAGGAAGGGAAAGAGCAAGAGCAGGAGGAACAGCAGGAGGAGAGGCTAAGCTAAACAAGACCAAGAAGCATTGCAGTGCCAAATCCAAGCAGCACGAGACCACCGGCGAGTTTCATAAACCGCCGCTTCCCCTTCCTCCACGCCTCCACCTCCTCTGGCGAAGTCCCCCTGTAAATTAGGGCGAGAATTAGGAGGAGGGGCAGAGCGTAGAAGAAGTTGTAGAGCAGGAGGTAAAGAACGGTCTTTAAGGCTGACGCTGCCGGCTCGGCGGCGAGCAGCCCCAGCACGGTAAGGTAAATGCAGCCCGTGCACGGAAGTCCCGCCATCGTGGCAAAGAAGCCCAAGAGAACGGCACAGGGCACAGACGCGTAGCCTGCGAGTCTTGCAATTCCTGGTTTCAGAACGCTCGGAACGGCTAAAGTCGCCTTGTCTCGCCAAAAGTCGTGCAGGTTCAGAACTCCCGCCGAGAGAGCCACGAAAATTACTAACCGTCTAACGAGGGTCGTTGTGCCCGCCGAGAAGAGGTAGCAGCCCACAAGACCGAGCCCGACGAAGAAGTGCGTGGCGACGACGCTCGCGACGAACGCCAAGCCCACGCCGAGAACGCTTCTCCTCGTTCTCAAGGAGAGAAGAGAGGCGAGCAAAAAAATCAGAACCGCAAAACCGCAAGGGTTTAGCCCCTCGACTAACGCCGTTCCAACGAGCATTAAAAGTAGCGGCGACTTGTCCTCTTCTCCCTCTTCTCCGCCTCCGCCTCCACCTCTGCCTCCGACTCCCTCTGCCTCTCCTTTCACAAGTGCGAGCGGGTCAGGGCACCCGTTCCGCAAGCAGAACTCTACCTCCGCCTCGAGCCTCTCTCTTGTCAGCCCGCGTCCAATCAAGGACTTGTTGCCGACGAAGACCGCGGGGATTTCGACTGCTGGCGGGTTGTAAGTCTGAATAAAAGCGTTAAAGAGTTCGCTGCTGCTCGTTGTGTTCTTCGTTGTTGTGTTCTTCGTTGTCTTCGTTGCGTTGTTCTCGTTGTAAGAGAGGTCAAACCTGCGGACTTCAAGCTCCGGGAACTTCGCCTCAAGTTCTTCCAGCAGAGGTGCGACTTTTTTACAGTGCGAGCAGTCCTCTGCGTAGAAATAATAAAGAGACACCTGCTCCTGCTGGCTTTCTGCCTGCTGGCTTTCTGCTCCGGCACAGGCAAGAGGGGCGACGGCGAGGAAGACAAAAAGGACGAGGGAGACGGAAAATTTTTTCATTCTTTTTAAGAGAACATTTAAAAAAATAAAAGGAAAAATGCAGGAAAATCAGGAAAAAATAGAAGAAGTAATTGAGAAAGAGATTCGACCGCTGCTGGCGTTGGAAGGCGGGAGCATTGAACTGGTGAGCGTGGAGGAGGACGGCGTGGTGAAGGTGAAGTTAAGCGGTGCGTGTGCGGGCTGCCCGATGAGCCAGTACACGCTGACGAACTTCGTTGAAGCGACGCTGAAAGAGAAGGTGCCGGGGGTGAAGGCGGTCTCTGCAGTGGACGACCTCAAGCAGCGGTGGAACGAACTGTTGGGACGGCGGTGACTTAGCTAACTACGCCAAATCCAGCACCTCATTAACGAACTTTCCCACACCGACCTGCTTCATCACATTTCCAAGCCGCTCACGACCAGGTTTTGTCTTGTACTTAACGAGCGTCTTCGCAACCGCGTCAACCAACCCCGGAATCTCCTCCCTCGTGCAGAACGACTTCAGCAAAATCCCTTCGGCAGGTCGTCGTGCGTCGTTGCCTCCAATCCACATTGAGTAACCTCGCTCCAGCTCAACCACCGCCTCGTTCGGACAGCCCCTCACGCACCAGCCGCAGCCGACACACTTGTCTCGGTCAATTACAGCCTTACCAAGCACAATCGAAATCGCGTCCACCCTGCACAGTTCTGCACACCGTCCGCAGCCGTTGCACTTCTCTTCGTCCACCTCTGGACGAACCTGACCCACGAGCCCGATGTCGTGACGCGTTGGTCTGCTGCACGCGTTCGGACAGCCCGAGATGCTGATTTTTATCTTGTGTGGCGTCAGCCTCTGTGCGAACTCTGCTGTGAGTTCTCCTGCAAGTTTCTTCGTCTCAACGAGCCCTTCAGTGCAGTAGTCAGAGCCAACGCAGGTTGTGACGTAGCCCATTCCGATCGTTGCAAGCCCACTGGCGTAGAGTTCTGCCATCAGTTTGTCCACCTTCGTGCCAGGAACGCCCTGAATCTCGAGGCTCTGGCGTGTTGTGAGTTCGAGCGAGCCGTCGCCGTATTTCTTCGCGAGTTCCGCGGCTTTTACGAGCGTCTCCGCGTTCGTGAGCCCTGAGTTGGTCTTTATCTTGACATAAAATGTGCCTTTGGTCTCGCCTACGACGCCAGGGTAGTCGGACGCCCAGTAGAACTTGACTTTCTCGCCCGCGTCAAGCCGCCGCTTCAGTTCCCAGTTGAACCGCTGCATTTTAAGACTTGCGAACTCTTCGATCCTGTGAAGCTCCACATCCGGCTTCGTCTCAATGTAGCCTGCCTCCTCCGCAGCCTTGAGCACTTCAACGCCCTTCGCAGTTCTGCCTAAAAGCGTTGTCCAGCCTTTGCTTGAGCCCATGTAGCCCGCGGAGATGTCGGCGAGTTTTGAGACCGCGTCCCTGCAAATTACGCAGCCGTCGTGAACGCAGCCGGCGTTCCAAAGGGCGTTGAGGTCGAACTCGTAAGTGGCTGTTCTCCCCCCCTCGGTCTCCGCCGTTACGACAAGTTCGTCGAGGTGCACGACGGCTTTTCTGACCTTTGAAATCTCCACTCCGCTCTCTGCAAAGAATTTGGTCAGTTTCTCGTAGTTGAAGTTCTCGGTGCAGAACAAGCCGACGACGAGAGCGATTTTCGGGATTTTTACTCGCTCCCCTTTCTCGCCGACCTCGTAGCCGTGTGCGGTCAGCCCTGGGAAGAACTGCGTCTTCCGAACTCCGTAAACGTGGCACGGCAGCCCGACGACCGCAGCGTTCGTTACGCCCTCTGCCCCTGCTTCCTTGACCGCGGAGAGGACGGGAACCGTCGAATACTTTGAC
>Ga0190348_1000416_pt1 | contig 11712 bp, 12 predicted proteins | sample 48721367_MG_FD_161658 | JGI IMG/M metagenome (GOLD analysis project Ga0190348, IMG submission 161658) | Hydrothermal vent microbial mat bacterial communities from Southern Trench, Guaymas Basin, Mexico - 4872-13-6-7_MG | ecosystem: Environmental > Aquatic > Marine > Hydrothermal vents >... | reverse complement strand
TAGCCCGTAATAGAGAATAAACAACTGGACCAACAGTGGGGTGCCTCTGATCAGCTCTATGAAAGCAGATGAAAGAAATCTAATGGGTTTGTTTGCATAAACTTTGCTCAAACAGAGGATTATTCCAAGAAAGAGCCCTATAAATACTGATATCAAGGTCATTTCCAACGTGACAACGAGTCCTTGCAGCAGCTTTGGAGTGGAAGCCATAAGTATTTCATAGAAACTCATTGCTTTTTCTCCTCACCGTATAGCTCAGTGAGCTTGTTCAAAAACTGACGCGTTCTTTCCTTTTCAGGACTGGAAAAGAGCTTCTGAGGAGGCCCTTTTTCCACGACAACGCCTTTTTCCATGAATATGATTTCGTCTGCCACAGCTCTGGCAAACCCCATTTCATGTGTCACGACGAGCATTGTCATACCGTTTTTTGCAAGGTCAATCATTACACCAAGGACTTCGCCGATGAGTTCGGGATCGAGCGCGGATGTTGGTTCATCAAAGAGCATTAATTTTGGCTTCATGGCAAGTGCTCTGGCTATGGCAACTCTCTGTTTTTGACCACCGGAGAGTTGTGAGGGGTACAGTTCCGCCTTGTCGGAGAGTCCCACTCTATCGAGCTCTTCCAGCGCTATTCGAGTTGCCACTTCCCTGGGTACTTTTTGAACCTTCAGCAGGGCTATTCGAACATTATCCAGGGCATTGAGATGGTTGAAAAGATTAAAATCTTGAAACACAAATCCTATTTTCTGGCGCATCGAAACAACGTTCTTTTGAGTGATTTCTGCGTTTTCCAACCATATTTTGCCACTGTCGGGTTCGGTGAGACGGTTTATACAAGATAAAAGAGTACTTTTTCCTGTGCCACTTGGTCCTATTATGACTTTCGTTTCACCTTCACAAATTTCAAGTGAAACGTCTTTCAGAACGACGTTTCTTCCGTAACTTTTCCTCAAGTTCTCAACTCTCAGCACGGTGTTTTTTCTATTCAATGAGATATCCCCCTTGTTTCAAAGCCAGGGATTTGAAGTCTCTTTTCGAGAAAATGAAGGATTTTATTGGCACTGAGCGTTAGTAGTAGGTATATAGCTGCACAAGTCAAAAATATTGCCATCGGTTCGTATGTTGTCGCTATTATGTAGCTTCCTTGTCGCAGCAGTTCAACAACCCCCAGAGCGTATGCAAGAGATGAATCCTTTAAAACAATTGTGAATTCGTTTGCCCATGGGGCAAGAGAAAACCTGAGTGCTTGAGGAAGCACTATGTGAACGAAAACTTCGAGACGTTTCATTCCAAGGGAAAGAGCGGCAAGAGTTTGGCCTCTTCCCACGGAAAGTATAGCTCCACGGAATATTTGAGATTGATACGCTGCGCTTCGTAGACCTAAGCCCAAAACGCACGCCGTCAGGGGAGCAAAACGAATTCCTATTTCCGGAAATCCATAGAATATGAGAAATAAAAGAACAATAAGGGGTATGCTTCTGAACACTCGTTCGTATAGAGAGCAAAAAATACGGGCAACCCGGCCACCGTAAACTTGTCCAAAAGCAAGCGGTAAAGCAATCACAAGACCCAAACTCAATCCCAAAGCAGTCAGCTCAATGGTGACCAACGTGCCCTTCAAGAGAACAGGAAGCGATTGCCAAACAAGGACGATCTTATCTACTGCCTACCCCCCCACTTCTTCAGAAGTACTTGTCCACCAGTTCTCCCATCTTGCCAGATTTCTTGAGTTCTTCTATAGCATTGTTAATCTTTTCAAGAAGCTCTTTTTCTCCTTTTCTAACCGCAATTCCATAATTCTCATTCGTGATTATTATACCAACAATTTGAGCGGGTTTTGTCTTTGTAAACCTTTCAGCCACGGGGGAATCAAGTACTATCGCATCAATATTGCCATTTAGGAGATCACTCAGTGCAAGAACGTAGGTATCGTATCGCTTCAAGTTTTTCTCCGGAAGTAATCCGGTGTTAACCAGATTATCAGTACACCAAATGTCGCCCGTTGTGCCAGTTTGCACACCTATCTTGTGATCCTTGAAAAGAACTGTGATGGTGAAGCCAGCTCCCTCTTTAATCAATATGCTCTGATCTGCTGTCCAGTAAGGAATGGAGAAATCCACAGCTTGTGATCTTTCCTCCGTTATCGTCATAGCCGCTGCTACGATATCGACATTCCCTGTTTTTAAGGCAGCGATGAGGGAATCAAAGCTCATGTCCACAAACTCTATGTCCAGCCCAGAGATTTTTGCTATTTCCCTCATGAGGTCCATATCGAAACCAACGAATTCACCATTTTCCATGTACTCGAAGGGTGGAAAATCCGCACTTGTACCAACAACTATTTTATTAGCGAAAGCCAAACAACTGAGAATAATCATGGAAAAAACAAGCAAGATGCGACTCAGCTTCATACCAATCCCTCCCTTGTGAAGTTCAATAAATTATATCACGATACACATTGTGGTAGCAAAGAGAAAGAGAGCCGAAAAAGAAGACGCAGATTCGTACTATGCAAAAAGAGATTCGAAGAGCATCGAGCCTCTTGTGGAAGATATGACGCACTATTTGCCTTTATTCGCTTTTTAGTGCTCTTCAGCGGTTGTGTTGCTTGCTATTTTGCTTTTGATTGTGATGGTACCTGTGATATAATGAATGCGGAATTTCCTAAAAAGAAAGAACATTTCCTAAAAGAAAAGAATCGTTTGTGGAGGTTTTTATATGGGCAGAGTAGTGACATTTGGTGAAATCATGATGAGATTGTCTACTCCTGATCATCTCCGTTTTTGTCAGGCAAATAGGTTTGATGTTTCTTATGCGGGTGCAGAGGCAAATGTTGCAGTCTCTCTGAGCAATTTTCAGGTAGATTCGTGTTTTGTAACCAAGCTACCCCAGAACGATTTCGGACGCTCAGTTCTCAGCTATATTCGCCAGTATGGTGTGGATACAAAATACATAACTTTCGGTGAAGGAAGGCTTGGAATCTATTTTATAGAAGTAGGCCACTCTCAGAGACCCTCAAAGGTTATCTACGACAGATCTCATTCCACATTCGCAAGATCTGACATTTCAGATTTCAACTGGGAAGAAATACTCTCGGGAGTCGACTGGTTTCATTTTACTGGTATCACACCTGCGCTGGGAGATAACCTTGTTGAGATATGTCACAAAGCGTTATCTACAGCGAAACAAAAGGGTGTGACGGTTTCTTGTGACTTGAACTACAGGGCAAAACTCTGGAGTGAAGAAAAAGCCCGACTCGTGATGACCGACCTGATGAGCTATGTGGATGTTCTCTTTGCCAATGAAGAAGATGCGGAAAGAGTTTTTGGAATAAAAGCGGATGATTCAAACGTCGTTGAAGGTAGGCTCAGTCTTAAAGGTTATGAGCAGGTGTGCAGAAAATTGAAGGAGCGCTTTGATTTTCAGTCGGTGGCGATAAGTCTTCGGGAAAGCAAATTTGCCAACATCAACGGCTGGTCCGGCGTTTTGCTTCATGGAAATGAATTTGTCAATGCAAGACAGTACACTGTCCACATTGTGGACCGAGTTGGCGCTGGAGACTCGTTCGCGGCCGGGCTAATTTACGCTTTTCTTCAAGATATGTCTCCTCAGGATTCCATAGAATTTGCTACGGCCGCTTCGTGCTTGAAACACACAATAATGGGAGACTTCAACCACATTACGGTTCAAGAAGTTAAAAGGCTCGTTCAAGGCGAAGGCTCGGGCAGAGTAGTGAGGTAGCCTGTTTATGAGTGGTAGAATTCCCATTCTAAGAATGTCTGGTATCAAGAAGCACTTTCCAGGTGTGACTGCGCTGGATGGTGTTGATATTGAAGTGTACGAAGGAGAAGTTCTGGCCATACTGGGTGAAAACGGCGCCGGCAAATCAACCTTGCTGAACATACTCAATGGGGTTTTACCGGCCGATTCCGGCCAGATATTCTTTCGAGGAAAAGATGTGGCTATCAGAAACCCGCACGATGCCCAGAAACTGGGAATAGCATTTATTCCTCAAGAATTAGCTTTGATAGGTCCCTTAACGGTTCAGGAAAATATGTTTTTATCTCGAGAATTTTGCAAGCATCTGGGAATAGATTGGCAAAAGATGAGAGAACAAAGTCGCAAATATCTCGAGATACTTGGCGTGGAAATAGATCCTAACGAAAAAGTTGAGAATCTCCCAATTGCAGAACAACAACTTGTTGAGATTGCAAGAGCCCTGACTCTCGACGCGAACATTTTTGTGATGGATGAACCCACATCGGCATTGACCGACAAGGAAATAGAACTGCTGTTTCGTATAATCAGATCACTTCGCGATCAAGGTAAGTCTGTGATATTTGTCTCGCACAGGATGGACGAAATATTCGAAATAGCGGATCGTGTCACTGTTTTGCGAGGTGGGAAGCTCATAGGTAGCAAACCAATCAATGAGGTAGATGTTGATGGTCTGATATTTATGATGACTGGAGAAAGCATTCACGAGAGATATTTCAAGAAGTTTGCTGAAATAGGAACCTGTGCTCTGAAGATTGAATCCTTGAACTCGGGTTTCATCAAGGATATAAATTTTGAAGTTAAAAAGGGAGAAGTTGTAGGATTAGCGGGACTTCTTGGTTCAGGACGGACAGAGTTGCTCGAAAGTATTTATGGCGTTAGACCGATTGATTCTGGGAAGATTTTTCTGGGTAATGAAGATGTGACTCTTTTCGATGTCGAAAAGAGGATTGAACGCGGGTTGATATATATACCGGAAGATCGCGAGCGTAAAGGATTGTTCCTCGATTTGAGTGTTTTCTCGAATATAGTAGCAACAACGATTTCAGAGGATGCCCGGTTTGGTATCGTCAACGAGAAAATGCAATCGAAGAAGAGTCAGCTCCTTGTCGAAGGATTGAGTATTGTTACTTCATCACTGCACAACACGGTTAAAAACCTTAGTGGTGGAAACAGGCAAAAGGTTCTTTTAGCCAGAGCCTTGAAGACAGGCATAGATGTTCTCCTTTTGAATGAACCTACGCGAGGTATAGATGTGAAAGCGAAGACAGAAGTTTATAGCTTCATGTACAAAATAGCTGAACAGGGAGCAGGAGTGATCTTCAGTTCCTCGGAACTGCCAGAGCTTTTAGCAGTAAGTGACACGATTCTGGTTCTTCATGAAGGTCGGATTACTGCCGAAATTCCGCGCAATAAGGCAACTAAATCCAATGTCTTGGCTGCAATGTTTGGACAGGAGGTCGTCACATGAGAATCACACGTCATGTTTATCTTGTAGGTAGTGGACACTTCGGTCTCAGCCATGCTTTTGATAGTAGTGTTTATGTAGTCAGTTGCGATGATCAACTTGTAATGATTGATACGGGTGCTGGCTGTGAACCTGAGAAGATTGTTGAAAACATTGAAAAAGAAAATCTCGAAATTGAAAAATTGAAAACAGTTCTATTGACGCATTCACATGCGGATCATTCGGGGGGAGCACACTTTTTCAGTGAAAACTTTGGATGTGATGTTTTCGTTAGTTATCTTGAATCAGATCTTGTTGGGACCGCGGACGAAAGATTGTTGGGACTTGATGTTGCTAAGAAGAGTGGTTTCTATTCTTTCGACTATGTTTTCCATCCATGTAAGCGCATTAAACAGCTCTCTGACGGTGACGTTGTTCGGTGTGGCAAACACGTTTTCAAAGCGATTCATGTTCCAGGACACAGCCCGGGCTCATTGTGCTTCTTGATTGATCTCCCTGAGGGAAGAGCTTTGTTCAGCGGAGATACTGTTTTTTATGATGGTGTGGTGGGTCTTTTGAATATAGATACATGTGATCTTTCAAGTTACAGAAAAAGCATACGTAAACTTGATGGCCTCGACGTCGACATGTTATTTCCAGGGCATGGTATCTTTCCTGTTTCCAGAGGGCAATCGCACATTGACAAAGCTATAGACGCGATGAAAAGGCTTCAAATTCCCAAAAATTTCATATGAAGAAGACTATTTCGGGAGGATTTGATGCGTGAGAAAGAAAATAGACAGACAACTTGTCACAATTTACGGTGTCGCCGCCGTGTTAATAGTTTTTGCGCTTGTTTCAAGAGAAAGTTTCAGAAGTCTAACGAGTATTGGTAATTTAATGGCTCAAGCTGCTCCTATAGGAGTTGTCGCTCTTGGACAGACACTTGTGTTGTTGGTGGCGGGAATAGATCTTTCTGTGGGAGCAGTGGCCAGTGCAAGCACCGCCATTGGAGCTACTCTCATAAACTCGAGCCCACAAAGAATGTTGTTAGGGGTCTTGGCAATCTTCGCTTTTTCTGCGGTTGTAGGTCTTAGTAATGGATTTCTCGTCTCCTTTCTAAACCTGCATCCTCTGATAGCGACACTTTCCACGAGTATAGTAATAACCGGTGTTACTCTACTACTGCTTCCTTATCCCGGTGGGTACGTCGATTACAATTTCTCTGAGATTTTCAATACGAGAGTATTTGGTCTATTACCCCTCTCTTTTGTCTATCTCATAATTTTGTTCGTCATACTGCTTTGGATACTTGGACAAACGGCTTTCGGAAGGCACCTTTATGCGACTGGAGGAAACGCTGAAAAAGCAAGGATAGTAGGGGTAAATGTCAAGAAGGTGAGAATGCTCGCATACCTCATCTGCTCAGTTTTAGCGGGATTTGGTGGACTTCTTTTGTCAGCGAGAATGTATTCGGGAGATCCATATGCGGGCACATCTTTCACGCTGAGTTCAATTTCAGCAGCGCTTATAGGTGGTGTCTCATTTGCTGGTGGCAGAGGAAATATTGCGGGCACTATGGCCGGAATAATCATTATCTCAATGCTTTCCATGCTTCTCAACCTCTTTGGTGTCTCACCATTCTACCAAAACATAATGGAAGGCAGTATTCTTATTGTTGCTGTAATGATTAGCGTTGCACAGCAGACATCTTCAGGGAGGAAGAATGTGTGAAGCGTCAATTCTATATGATGGGTTTGGTAACAGTTGCGTTGCTAATCTGTGCGCTCTTCTTATCACCAGGACTTTTGGCTCCAAAGCATTTGCTCGAAATTGTGAGACAAGCGACGCCTCTTGCGATAGCGGCATTGGGACAATCTGTTGTTATGCTAACAGGCGGAGCGGATTTGTCGATTGGATCCGTAATAACGTTCACCAATATTTTTGCAGCAGATCTAATGGCACGTAGCAATTCACCAGTTGTTGAAGCTGGTGTTATAGTACTTTTACTTTGCGCTGGCTTTGCTATTGGGAGTGTAAATGGTTCTTTGATTCACTTCACAAAAATGCCACCCTTTGTAATGACGCTTGGAATGTCTTCAATAGTCACGGGTGCGTATTTGATATACAGTAAGGGAGCGCCCAAAGGAAGGGTGTCGGAGTTTCTTCACTTTGTTGGTTCTGGTAGATTGGGTATCTTGCCAGCATCTGTGATAGTTCTGGTCTTGGTGAATATTATGATGTATTTTCTGATTCACAAAAGTACCTTTGGCTATAAAGTTTACTATGTTGGAAGCAACCCAACGGCCTCAATCTTTTCGGGAGTGAAGACTTCGAGAATAATCATTCAGTCTTATGGACTTTCTTCGATGCTCGCGGTTGTCAGTGGTCTCATCTTGTCTGGGTATATAGGAATAGGAAGCTTCAAAGTTGGAGGAGACCCCTATGTTCTGAACACTATGGCTGCAGCAGTTATTGGAGGAACGACTTTCGATGGAGGTACAGGAAACATGGTAGGCCCTGTTTTTGGCGCGGTGATTTTTACATTCTTGAGTGCGCTACTGGTTACTTTGGGCCTTGGTGAACCCTTCAAATACATAGTGAAGGGACTGATTATTATTGCGATGGTTTTGTCGTATTCAAAAAGAAGCTGATGGAGGAATGAAGTATGTTGTTTCTTAATCCCGTTCACATAGGATCGACCGTTGTGAAAAACCGTATCGCTCTTGCACCTATGGACACTGAAATGAGTGGCTTTAATGGAGAAGTTACAGCAGAAATGATCGAGTATTACGAAGCCAGAGCAAGGGGTGGTGTGGGTCTGATATTTACAGAGTTCACAGCCGTGAACTCACAGTACAGACTCACTTCACCTGGTATTTATTCAGATAAACTGATCTCAGGATGGGAACGTTTAGTTGATCGCGTTCATTCTTACGACACCAAGATTATTCTGCAATTGGCTTTGCACGGGGGAAGAGCTCCTAAGAAAGTTACAGGTGTTACTCCAATAGCTCCTTCAGCTCTGAAGTCTCCGCTATTTGCCGATGTTCCAAGGGAGCTAACAAAGGAAGAAATCCATTTCTTAGTCGATGAATTCATCGATGCCGCAGTCAGAGCTTCAAAAGCGGGATTCGATGGCGTCGAGATTCATGGCGGACATGGTTACCTAATAGGTCAGTTTTTGTCCCCTCACACAAACAGACGCTCGGACGAATACGGGGGGAGCTTTGAAAACAGGTTGAGATTTGCCAAGGAGATACTCGAGGGTATCAGACGGAATTTAGGGAACGATTTTGTGGTTGGCTTCAAATTCAGTGCCTATGAGAAATTGGAAAACGGTATTGATTTGAGTGTGGCAAAACGCATTGCCCTGAGCATGGAAAAAGCGGGGGTAGATTATCTACACATATCTGTTCTCACATTTCCTCTGGGTGAAACTAAATTTCCTTCTGTTCCCCCCATTTACACCGAAAGTCCTCCACTTGTTGATATCGCCGGAGAAATAAAGAGAACAGTGAATATTCCTGTGGTAGCGGTTGGCGGTTTTGGTTCAGTTCAAGAAGTGGAGGAAGCGCTGCGTAAGAACAAAGCTGATATCATCGCAGTTGGCAGATCACTGATAGCGGATCCTGATATGGTTCACAAGTTTTCATCTAAGACGCCTGTTAGGCCCTGCATTCGCTGCAACACATGTCATACAAGGATAATGGAGCAGAAGACTCTGAGATGTGCTGTTAATCAGGATGTTGGACACAGGAGCTGTTTTCCACAGCAGGTATCCAGATCGTCTAATCGAGAGAAGATAGTAGTCGTGGGTGCAGGACCCGCAGGAATAATCTTTTCCATCACCGCCGGGAAATTGGGTCACGAAGTTACGTTGCTCGAAGCTCGAGATAGAATTGGCGGCAAGATCGTGTATGGAAGCATTCCAGCTTTCAAGAGACCTCTTAGAAGCCTTCTCTCTTACTACGAATATTTGCTAGAAAGCAGCAGCGTTGATTTGAGATTAAACCACAAAGCGAGCATTTCTGAACTCTCGGAGTTATCTCCGGATGTGGTAGTTGTCGCAACAGGGGGTAAAGTTCGCCCTCTATCAATCTGCGGAAGCGCTGTTGATCCGTTAGTTGCTCTTGAAAATCCACTTCTTGTCGGTGATTCAGTTCTCATTGTGGGCGCAGGGATGGTTGGTTGTGAGCTCGCCTGGTATCTTTCCGATATTGGTAGAAAAGTCTATCTCACAGATATTTTGAGCGAAGAAGAGCTCATGCAGAAGGAACATTATTTCAACAGATTAATCTTGCTCGAGAAGGTCAAAGAGAGGGTGGAGGGTATCTATCTTAAAAGAAAGATTTCTGTAAAAGAAAACGCGGGAGGTTACTTTGTAAATGCGGGTGAAACTTCTTTTGAAGTCCAAACAGTTGTAAATGCAACTGGATTCGAACCAGAAAATGACTTTGTATCATCTTTGAAAGAAACGTTTTCGAATGTCATGGTTGTAGGCGATGCGAAGAAAGTTGGCACCATTTACGATGCCGTGCAGGATGCTTATATGAAGGCTATGACCTTACGAGGGTGATTGGTTGTGCAGGGAAGAACTGTATTGATTACAGGTGGGTCAAGTGGCATTGGATGGGCTTTGTCAGAGTTTTTTGCGATTAAAGGATGGAATGTCTGCATTGTCGATGTTCAGGAACCTGTCCGATTCCTAAAAGGAATGCGCCTTTTTAAGGCCGATATCAGGGATATTGACAAAGTTAAAATTGTGATCGAGAAGTGCATAAGAGAATTTGGAGGCATAGATGCACTTATCAACAACGCTGGAAAGACTGACAAGAATCACAGAAGATTACTGGATATTCCCTATGAAACATGGAGGGATATTATATCAACAAATATAAACGGCACTTTCGCCTGTCTCAGATCATGTGCTGAAACAATGAAAGAGCGCGGAAGGGGAAACATAGTCAACATAACATCTCTTCTCGCACAGAGGGGATTTGCCAGAATAGGAGATGCAGTTTACTCAACATCCAAGGCTGCACTGGAAATGCTTACAGAGTGTGCTTCTGTTGAGCTCTTGGAATATGGTATAAACGTGAACTCGGCGTATCCTGGAGTTCCTGTGAACACGGGGTTCTTTGACTACCTCAGTACAGATGAAAGAGCGAAGTTGGCTGAGCCAACCATCATGAACGAGCTGGTTTATACTCTTTGCAATCTAGAACCAGGTGAGGTTACGGGCAGAAGCTTTTCCGTTGCCAATTGGCTGGAAGATTCTGCTTTGTTGAAAGCTCGAAAACGAGCTTTCGCAGAGTAGGAACAAAAATATAACTGATTGGGGAGGTGTTTTTATGAGGTTCAAACGTTTGTTGGTCTTGGTAGCCGTGTTTGTCACATTTGCTGCGCTGCTTTATGGGGCCAAACCACCAGCACTTGATATTGTGAATCAACCCTATGTGGTAGCTGTTAGTGATGAATTGGTGGATACAACCCAGTTTGCCAAGTCCGAGCCGCCGTACACGATAGGGTTTGTTACGATCTTTCAAGCAAACAGTTGGGCAGTTCAGTTCACACACGAACTTCTGGTTGAGGCAGAGAGGTTGTCCGATCTTGTAGCTCGAGTAATACATTTAGATGCACAGGGAGAAATTCCCAAGCAGATAGCTGCTGTTGAAGACTTAATAGCTCAAAAGGTGGATGCGATAGTCATCGATCCGATTTCACCTACAGCACTTCAGGGAGTTTTGAAGAGAGCCCAGCAGGCGGGCATACCAGTGATCGCGTGCAGTAGTCAGATACCCTTGGATCAGGTAACCGCATGGGTTGGAAGAGACGATGTTGATTTCGGTAGAAAAACCGCAGAGTGGCTTGTTCAGAAACTGAATGGAAAGGGGAAAATCATAGCCCTCTCCGGGATAGCTGGGAATCCTGTGGCGGAAAATCGTTGGAAGGGTGCAAAAGAAGTCTTTGATAAGTATCCTGAAATTAAGATTCTTGCCAGAGAATTCGCTGATTGGGGATATGCACAGGCAAAAGATGTTGTGTCAAACCTGTTGGCTGCTTATCCGGAAATCGATGGTGTTTGGTCTGGTGGCGGAGCAATGACGCGCGGTGCTATAGATGCTTTCATCGCTGCTGGCAGAGAGCTACCACCAATGGTTGGTGAAGCCAACAATGGCTTTATGAAACAGTGGTATAACCTGAAGCCTCAAGGTTTTGAAAGTATCGCATTCACAAATCCAACTAATCACACAGCGATTGGCTTAAGATTGGCCTTGAACGCGTTGATGGGTTACCCAATACCCAAAACAGTAACAGCAGTTGGGCCTTACATAACAAACGACACACTTGAAGACTATGTCAGGCTGGATCTCCCCGATGAATACTGGGCTGGGAACAATTTACCAGAGGAAGTCATAAAGGAGATTTTTGGCGTTAAGTAACAGATATTTTTCCAAAAAAAGGGGGGGAAGATATGTTGAAAA
>Ga0190348_1000405_pt1 | contig 11926 bp, 17 predicted proteins | sample 48721367_MG_FD_161658 | JGI IMG/M metagenome (GOLD analysis project Ga0190348, IMG submission 161658) | Hydrothermal vent microbial mat bacterial communities from Southern Trench, Guaymas Basin, Mexico - 4872-13-6-7_MG | ecosystem: Environmental > Aquatic > Marine > Hydrothermal vents >... | reverse complement strand
TAAAAATTAATATAAACATAAATTATACAAGAAAACGACCGTAAACTATATATAGCATAACAAACAAAGATAGTATTGTTGCGGAACTAACAATCAGCAACAAATAGCACAACAACAAGGAGATGAATCAAGCAATGAACACACAACATGTAATAGCAACATTGGATATGATCAACACAAGAGATGTTGATCCGCGTTCGTACATTGAAGACCATTTTCCTGCAATTCGCAATGCTGCGATTGCACTGGAAAGAGCGGGGTTTTCGTATAGACAGATGAGTAAATTGCTTCAAATAAGCAAAAAAGCTGTTTGGATGCATTTAACATCAAATTACGAATTGCGTAGTTATGATAGACTCGAATTAACAGATGATGAACAGTGCACATTTGAAGAGTATCTTGGTGAATGCGCATATCACAGGAGATGAATATAATGAACACAAAAAAATATCTATTATCTCTCCCATCACCAGAAGAGGTTAATTTGGGGTCTGAATACAAAAACATTGTTTGTGCATCATGCAACCGGTGTTTTGAGCACGCTAACAGTGGGATGCATAATAATATATGTATGTGTTTATGTGATGATTGTAGAGAGGCAATTAGTTATTGTGCGTACAATAAGATCAATGATCTATGTGATGCATTATGGAAAGATGCAACAGATAGAGGTGAAGTATGCGTTGAATATAGATATTATGCAGAGGAAAAATAATGAAACACATAAACAAGGGTTGCAAAGGTCATTATTGGACATGGTTCATGACTAGAAATGAAATGGAAGCAACAAAGGAAGATATAAAGGAATATGAACGATCGTTATAGGGTAAATTACCCTTATCTTTTTGAAAGGAATAGCCAGAAATGACTATTCCCAAAAAGAAGGATTTTCAAGCGCCAACTTGTTGAGAAATCAACTAATAAAGTATCTTGAAGTAAAACAAAACAAAAACCGTGTATAATGGACGTGAAAAATTCGAGGGTAGTAAGGTGTCAAATCCCTTACTATTCTTTTTCATAGAAATTATACATAAGGAGAGAAACATTATGGCAACAGAAAACGTAAGCAAGAAAACAGTAACAGTATCTGAAGGATTGAAAAAAGGCACTGTTGCTACTGGAAAGATCATAAGAGTAACGGACGGACTTGCATCTGATTTTATGACTGAAGATCAGATCATTAGGAGGCAAGTTTCTGTTGATGATCCTTTCACAGAGATTGAAATCATCGTTGAAGGAACTATCATCACAAAAACGATGAAAGATTATACAAGAATCAATGCCGGTCTTGTACCAGCTGCATCAACAATGGGTAGGATTGCATCAGTCTGTGAATTAGCAGAGGATGCAGAGATACCCATGATTACAAAGGAAATCGAATCAAGGAACGGAAAATTGGTTGTTTGGGATATCGCAATCTAAAGAGGGTTATTTACCCTCTTTTAATTTATTTGGAGGATTAAAGTAATGTCATATCAGATAGTGAAAAAGGGTGGTTCAGTCTGTATGGTAGACAGAAACCGCAATCAACCAGAGCGATATATCGGTGCAATTGAACCATATATGACTAAAGAACGATTGCATCAAATTCAAGCGTTTAATAAGTCAATACCGAATGATCAGCGTCCTATGAAGGTAATGGTACAGTTTGGGATGATTCCAACAAAAAGCATCCATAAAACACAGGAGAAAACACCAAAAAGGAAAGAAGATAAATCCTTTTTCAAAACAAAAATAAAACAGATACGGAAACGTAGTAATTATCCTGTTCCAAAACTGCAATCAGATACATCACACACAGAACGGATGATGGAACGACACAGAGAAAAAAAGGAGAAGAGACAAAAAACTATGAAGGCATATAAGATTGGGGAATTGAAAAGAGTACAAGAGTTAGAAGCAGAGAATAAGACATTGCATGGCGAGTTACAGGCTAATCAACATCGGGTAAAAAAAGTAAAAAAATTCGATGTTGAAGAACGTAAAGCGCTGCAAGCAGAGAATCGACAGATTATAAAGGAGATAGCAAGAAGAAAAAAACAAATTAAGCAGATACTTGGAGCAGAATACAGTACAGGAAAACAAATAGCGAAAGCAGCAAAAGAAGGGAAGGTGATCATACTTGAATGAATTTAAATTTATGGATGAACAGATGGAGATATTGAGAAATACAAGTGATATAGATGATCTTATAAAATTATTTAAAAGGATTATTTATATTTCTGGATGTTCATACACGGATTTATCTAATGATATACAAGATAAATTTGACATGATGATAGAAGAAATGCTTTATTAGTTGTCAGTCATCTGATTACTTATTTATAAATATTTGGTCATTATGAAACTGAAACGTAGAAATCCTTATTATCGCAATTGCAAGTATTTAATAGAAATACAGGTTGATAGAGGATTGCAATCATACGTAAAGCAGATATGCGGATTATTTGGTAATAATCTTAATGAGAAGGAGGTAAAAATAATGTGTTGTATAAATAACTCACCATATCAGGATAAGAATTGTAAGTATTTTAAAAATAAAAATGGTCAAACAACATTATTTGGTGATGAATTATGAAAAAACTACTTTATGTAGGCTGGTTATGTTCGTTAGGAACATTAGCATTGACTATTTATATGAATGCACATTATACAATAATAGAATTGAATTCTTTTTTTAGATTTTTTCTTGGAAATACATACTATTTAATTATTTTTTATAATTTTTCATGGTGTGTAATATTTATGATTTATGATAAATATGAAGGTACTTATATAGCAGATTATATTGCATATATGGTATTTTTTATATTTAGTTTTGATTTAGTTCATGATTTGGTACAGGTGATTTAATGAGTCAAAGAATTAAACAAAGAGTTGGGAATCTGATTGAAGAGTATATAGTAGAGAAATATGATCTAAAAAGGAATAAACGCCAGCGTGTTCATGGATTTTATGATTGTTTTGATGATAAGACCATTTATGAGATAAAAGCAGCAAAAAGTAATTCTTATCGATTTATGATTAATGTAGATAATCATTATCGATTATATGCTGCTAATGGGGTGTATATTTTTATTGTATATGATCTTGAAGATAAAGATCATGATCTTCAGATAATTACAGACATTAGTATAAAGCATGTTCGATTTATTGATAGTAAAAAAATTGATAATATTTTATTGAATCATCCTGGAGAACAGTATTCAAGAAAAAAGCAAAAGATAATGAAAAGAATACGATTCAATGAGGTGTTATAATGGCAAGAAAAGTATTTTATGAGTTTAAAATGGATAAACGGGGGCGCAAGTATGCTAATCGTGTAGATGCAAAAACAGGAAAGAAACAGAGGATAGCATACAAACTTGCACAGAAAAGAGAGTGGGATATAAGATATCGGGAACGGAAAAAAGAAGTAGAAAAAGAAGGGATTGATTGGGAGGAGTATCAAAAGGAGAAAAAAGAAATAAAGAAAGTTACTGGATATAAAGGAGATAAATTACATAAGGAAACTATAAAGAAAATAAAATTTATATATGAAGGTGGCGAACCTCTTAAAGTTCGTACAAGAATTAGATTCCAGTGGAAATGGTGGGAAAAGCCTTACTGCAATACACCACAATATGAAGCTTATGCGGATGCTGCGGATGGAGATCATTATGACCGCATGGTGAATATGGCTGAATCATATTATAATGACATTATGATGGCTAATAGATGTGAAGGAATGCCTGTGGAGGGTGGGTCATGTGTAGTACTATATGAAAAACCAAAACGGGGTCAGAAGATATACAATATTTTAAAAATGCATGAACTTGGAGATGGATGTGTAAGGGGAATCGAACGGGGAATGTAGATGCCAGTATATCCTAAAAACACAACATTACAGGAATCTTATTTGTGCTTTCAATGCCCATTCAGAGATGATAAAATTGAATGTAAAAGAGCACAGAAGATAATAGATGGATGTTTGATATTGATGCAGAGGCAATTAAATGGTATATAGAGATATATCCAATATTGAAATTCCTCATTTCGTTTGGAAAAAGGTTAAACCAATCAATCATGTCAATCCAAACGTTGCTTTCGATACTGAAACGATACAAGGACGTTGTTTTTTGATATCGGATAGTGAAGGAGATTTTAGAGATATAGATGATCTATATACCTTGTTATGCTATTTGAATAAGAAAAAATATCGCACAACTGTAAATTGGTTTTACAATCTCGAATATGATACGAATGCTATTTTAAAATATCTTGATTTTAGAAAACGGCAACAGATAGCGTTTTTTAATTATGTTGATTATGAAGATTTTAGAATACGTATTATACCAAAAAAGGAACTAAAAATTAGTAAAATTAAAAAAGATGGTAATTTACATCACACAACATCATTTTATGATCTTGCACAGTTTTATGAGATGCAACCGCTCAAGAAATTAGCAGAGAAAACGGATTGGTCAAAAGTGGATGTTGAAGATATACAGAACATTGATCTGAAAAAGTATCAATCAGATATAGCATATCAAAAACTAATTCGTGATAGATGTATAATAGATTGTAAGATTACAAAGCAATTAGCAGATCAATTTACAGATAACATAAACAAGATTGTTAGAATCAATAAATATAAGTCTAAAGCATCTATTGCAAGAAGGTATGTATTAGAAAACATATCTCATTCATTGAAACTTCCATCATCACGCATTTTACAAGCAGCATTAAATTCATATCATGCTGGTCATATTGAGGCATGTAAGTTAGGTATTTTTAAAAACATTGTTAATTACGATATTAATTCTGCATATCCTTCTTTTACGGCAGAATTGTACGATACAACAGGTGTTTATCGACATAATCATGAATATGAACCAGATACTGCATATTCTTTTTATCGTGTGCAATTAGAGTATGAGAATGATAATTTAAGTCCGTTATGGACTTCTATAAGTAATAAAAACTATCATGTGAACGGGAATATCGAAACATGGATCACACAGCCGGAAATGGAGTTTTTTATGAATCATGGGTTTAATGTAAAGATAAAAGAAGCACATCATATTCTTAAATCAAAAGATCACGAACAACCGTTTAAAGAATTGATTCATAATCTTTATGAAAAGAGATTAGAAGCAAAAAAGAGAGGAGACCCAATACAACTTACTTACAAGATCATTTTAAATTCTATTTATGGCGTAACGATTAATGTGGTCAACAAACAAGAAATAAGTGATGAAGAAACCGATGATTTCATCGTAAATGAAGATGGGAATCTTGTTTTTTATAAGAAGACATATAAAGCGTCCAATATGTATAATCCATTGTTTGCAACATATATTACAGCACAAACAAGAGCAAAACTGTTTAATGATTTTTACAAGCATTTAGATAAGTTAATATCGATTAATACGGATGGAGTATATCTTTTAGGGGGAAATGGAGTACGAGTATCAAAGAAATTAGGAGATTATTCAAAAAAATTGATAGATAAGATAATGGTACTTGGTTCTGGTAGATATTTTTCTTTCGTTGGTGATGAAGTTGATAATGCAGAATCGAAATTTAGATCAATTCCTAAATCACCATCAGAAATATTTGAGATGATGAAAAATGCGCATATTGATCATCTATCGATTGATAGACAAAAACCGATAAAATTGAAAGAATCAGTAAAAATAAAGGATTATCGAGATCGGTTTAATGAATTCAGGAACATAACAAAGAATGTTTACTTTAAAATTGATAGGCGATATTGGTATGATGAATTTAGCACTATAGATGACATTTTTGAAAAAACCATTGAATCACGACCGTTTTTCATATCAGAATTAGACCGATAACTATATATACTATAAGCACATAGATAATTATGCGGGATCGAATATGTACATAGCACATGGGCTAAAGAGGTGTTTTGTACATATTACCTTCCCACAATCTCCTGTGTTTGTTGTGCCACAAACCCACCATCGTTGATTATCCATACCTCAACTAACCCTAAATTCTTGCCTCTCTCTTTTTTGGTGGTGGGTTTCTTTTCTATAGAAACCTTTATTATCTTGTACTGATAAGTAAATAGTGGTGATATAAAATGAAATATACACAAACAGCACAAATGGATGAAATGGATAATGAAATTGTGAATATCCTTACACGTATAGGAATGGCACAAAACACCGCAAAAGTGTTTGTAGCCATTATAGAACTGGATAATCCGGATACAAAACAGATAATGCAATTTACAGGCATTATGCAGCCTCAAATTTCTGTAGCCATACAGAAATTACGGGAACTAGATTATATTAATGTTGAAACAGAAAAAACAGAAAAACAAGGACGTCCTATTCAGTTTTTCTCATTTAAAAAGTCTATGTCAAAAATTATTGGTGATATGGAAATGATAGTTCAGGAAAAAATTAATCATGAAAAGCAGGATATAGAAAGACTTCATGAACTAACAGAAAACTATATATATGATGAATAATACAGTAAACAGTGTAAGTATACTGAATAATAGCACATTTATTAATGAATCGATGTTTAGGATGTCTAACATTACCTATATGGGCGTTACAGATATTCATAATATCGATTCTGCAATAAAATTTTATAGTGCTTGTTTTTCTGTATATCCGTATATATTCATCCCAATCGTTCTGATTGGTTTGATAATAAGTTATAAGGTGGTGAAAAAATTATGAACGAAACAAAAACTGAACAGAAACCCGCTCCAACCCGTTTTCAGAAACTGAAGATGAAGGTAATGAAGCCTGCAATGGCATTTACTGTTGCAGTTACAGCAATGGTAAGTTCTGCATCGGCAGAAACAAACTTTACAGCTGTGACTGATGTCATCGATGGTATTGTGCCGGTCTTTAGTTCTCTGAAAGACCTGATCGTTGCTGCTGTGCCTGTAATTCTTACGATTGCAGTTGTAACGGCTTTGATTGCTTTCATTAAGCGGATTTTTGGAATATCTTTTAAGTTGGGTTAAGGGAGATAAATATCTCCCTTTTTATTTATTAAAGGTGGTGGTATGAAATATGAAAAAAAATAAAGATATAATTATTGTATTATTTATTCTAATTTCTATGATTGGAATGGCTAATGCAGTAACAATAACAGGATTATCTGATGTTTCAACAACTGATAAGACTCCAACAATCAATTTTACCGTAACAGGTAATAATTCAAGTTATGAATGCAATTTACTGATTGATGGGGTTGCTTCTGGATCAGTAACGGCAATAAATGCTACGGAAACATCAATAACATGTAATCGAACGCTTGAAGTAGAATCATATACTTATAATATATCTGTATATAATAGTACAGAAATACCAGCAACAACATATTCAAGCGATTATACACTTGAAATAACAACCATGTTTTCTGGTATTATTAATGTTATTGATGGTATTGTGCTGGTCTTTAGTTCTCTGAAAGACCTGATCGTTGCTTCCATGCCATTGATAATGATCATAATTTTTGCAACAATTCTTGCGAGACTTATGAAATTATATATAGATATTGGAATAGAACGGTTTGGGAAACAATGAAACAAATATCAATTTTTCTATTTTTTATTTTTTCAATTTGTATAGTCAATGCTACACAAATAGATATTTATTATCCACACAATAATACTACTACTGATATTTATTATGCAACATTAGCAGGATATAATCATACAGAAAACAATAGCATATCAGGAGATTTTTCAACAGTGATTCTACAAAATCAAATTGTTGCTGAAGATGTTTTCGAACATCCAAAAACAATATATAATAATTTATTATTGTTAATTTATGTCTTATTATTTGGTACAATCATAATTACAATTGCAAAGGTGGTTTCAAGATGAAACGGTTACTGGTTATTTTTCTTTTAATGTCTTCTTTGGCATCTGCAAGTGATTTTAACGTCACATGGATACCAGTAAAAGAAGATATAGTAAACAAAGAATACATTATTACCATCCAGAATCTCGATACTGATATACGGACGGTGGATGTAGAGTCATTTTTTGAGGATACAAACTTTGATACATCAAAAATTCAAGATGTAGAATTTTATGAACAGGTTGTAAAACCTGTTACAAAAGAAATAAAATATTATAAGACTATACAAGTACCAGAAATAGTTTCTCATATTGATAATAAAACAGGAATGCTTATAAATACAACAAAAATGGTGAATAAACATGTATTAGATTATGTTGAAAAGAAAACTATAAATGAGAAGGTATTTAATAAACAGAAGACAAAAATACTAAAAAGCGATAAAAAAATGAAAGAAGTATCACATGGTAAAATAACGTTACCATCAGTAAAAACAAAAGGTAAAATTAATAATGCTGGCACTAAAACATTTATTTTAAAATTCAAAACTCCACCATTCGGTAGTCACGGAAAAGTCGGGTTAAAGATTAATGGCAAGGAATATCATCCATACTGGAATTCTACATGGTCTAATCGAAAAAAGATAATATTAACAGGCAATACTTCAGGATCACAAACTAATTATCAGTTACTTTTAAATGTTACTTATGAACCGGAAATGAATCCTAATTTTTCCGATTTACGTTTTTGTAATGAAACAGATCAGTTATCTGCATGGTTGGAATCAAAAATAAATGAATCTTATGCATTAATTTGGGTAAAGTTTCCACATACACCAGACAATGGAGAAACAGAAGACTATTGGATGTATTATGGAAATTCTGAAGCAAGTGCTTGTTGGGATGGTAACGCAACATTCGAGTTTTTTGATGATTTTGAAGATGGGGATATAAGTGATTGGAATGATACAACTAACTATGAAGTCGTAGAAGAAACTTTAGATGGAGAAACAAGTAAAAGAATCAAAACAAGTACATGTGGATGGGGAGCATATAAAAATTCTAATATTGCTGAAAATGTATGTTGGGAATGGGATTATTACATTCAGGGAACGGATGGGAGTGGAAATGCTTTACAACAAGGACGCAATTGTTTTATTTATGTTGATAGTAATAATTATGCTGGTGCTGGTGGATATATAGGATATAAATTTTTAATACGTATTGGGGGTTCTAATGTTGTGAATTATGATACTGGTTCAGATACTGTAACGGCTGGAGTACATCTTTTTAAAGTTACTCGTGTTGGAGATGTTTGGACTTTTTATGTAGATGGAGATGAAAAAACACAACAAACACAATCTGGATTAACATCTTCAGATTATCTAAAATTATTAGCAAGTGCATCAGGTGGTAGATGTTCATCTTATCCTAATAGATGGGATAATATCCGTGTCCGTAAATACACTTCCTCTGAACCCACTTATACGTTTGGTGATACTGGATATTATGTTGATTCCATTTATTTCAATTCCAGCAACTCCTATTACAATTTAATTGACTACAAAGGTGATATTGCTGTAAATCATTCTTATTATCCTTCTGATGATCTCGGCTGGACTGCACAAGCAGTAGATGATGATGTTGGATTTGTGGTTACATCAATGGGATCATCAGAAATTGATTTTATTATTTATGAAAGCGTTTTGGACTGGTTGCAGTTAATTAATCTCGATAATTCAAAAATCTATACATTACAAAACAGTTCTGGAGATATAGAAGAACATCAAGCATCAGGGAATGCTGTAAACTTCACAACTGATTTATCATCAGATAATTATGAAATACAAATAACAGATGCTGTTTCACCTACACCCACACCAGAACTATCGGCAACCACATTACATGATATTAAAATGTCAGATGCAGATGTAAAATCATTTTATTATCCATTTATGTATATTTTATTTATTGTAATCATAATAGGAGGTTTTATACATGTATTCGGGAATTAAAATATTAATAATTGCTATATTGTTTTCTGGAATGGCTTCTGCCGGAGATGTCATTATACAATCAAATACAACCAATGGAGCAACGATACCAGTCAATATTCTTGCAGGCGATTATGTTGTTACACCACAAAACCATTATCATGACCAATGGTTTTGTTTGTATAATGATGGTGATACAGAGTATATGATTTATATGTATAATTATACTGGAAACTTTGAAATGCATTTTATTAATTGTAGTCATAAATATAATGACGCTTTCATTGGTTCAATAAGACCTAATCAAATGATTATGCTTAATAAAAATGCATCATACCGTATTTATGCATCTTATAACACATATCGTGATCTTACAGACGTAGAAATCGTAAAAAACCGATTTAATCAGTGGTGGTTGATTATCTTTATAGGAATTATCATATTGATTGTAATTATAAAAGTGTATAAGGTGATTACATGAAAAAGATATTAATACTGCTATTATTGTTATGTACAATTCAAACATCATCTGCAATGAAATATTTCGATTATGATAATGATAGCACAGGAACGTTTTCAGAAATAAGCGATGGGATACAATATGATCCATGTGGTCACGATGTATATTTATATTGGACATTTTATATGCCAGAAAACTGTATTTGTATATCAGGATACCCTTGTTGTTTATATGCATTGATTGATTATCAAATGCATAATGGATTATGGACTAATTGGTATCATGGATATAATGCAGGTGAATGTGGAATAAAATGTGTTCATAAATCATGGGAATATGATAATCCTACCAAATGTTATTTAGGAACTTATTATTGTTATGCTCCTTATTGCTGTCCTGAATATTACTTTACACTCACAGTATCAGATACTGAATTATCAGAGTATCGTGTGACTGGAGATACTGATTGTGTAGATAAAATTGATTTATATCAAAAAGACAACATTGGAATATATCAAATTGTGAATAGTACAACATCTGCACATTATAATTTCAGTATATTAGAAAACCAAGAATATAAACTTATATTTGATGGTGGTCATGAATATAAGTTTATATGTGATGGCGATGTCGAATACGATTATGATGCATGTAACTATGGAATAATTAATTTATATGATAATTGTGCCAATTTATTAATAAATCCATTCATTGTTGTTTATAATCTTGATGATAATATGAATATTGTATATTCAGGTCATGATAATCCTATAACGTTTTTGCCTTCAGTTGTAGATGAAAACGATGAATTAGATGTTATCTGGACTACATGGCAGGGAACGTTTCAGAAACGATGTTTTGCACAGTTTAATTATCCTATCAATCTTTATGATCAATCAATTTACTGGAATTTAGGTATCCATGTTTGGGATGAAAACGTGTATCAATGTCCTGATGCGTTAGTAATTTATGATCAGGATTGTATAATCAATGGATATCCAAAAAGAAACGGTTTCAGTGATTCTGATGGATATGTCGAATTTACACAGTGCGAAAACGATAATGGAAATCTGACAGTAGATAAATCAGGATATAAATCATTAAATGTGGAAGTAGTAAATACTTTTGATACACAAACGAAAAATTATGGTGTAAATGTATTTTTAGAATTGGATAATTCATCAGATGAAACAGACTGGTCTATGGTCAATGATTCATGGAATGATACAAATATGACTGAAATGCCAGAAGATATGAGTGAAGGAATCGAGTATACAATGCTGTTATATTTCCGTGATCCGGACGGATATAAAACAAATTGTGTTTTGAGCAATACTTCTTATGTGAGGTGTTTTTACGCAATTAAGTATCCAGCACCGGTTAATATGAAATTAGACTTTGAAAGGTCTGTGAACGGATTGGGCTATACTACTTTATGCTCTTATCCGTATTTCATAGATAATAACTCATGCGGATATTGGGAAATTAACAATTCTTATTTCAATGATCCCGATTATATTTACAGAGCACACATTTATGACCAAACAGATGAACATATAGGCAGACACGCTTATTTACGAGTTGTTGCTGCTCCAGAAGAGCAAAATTATACTGCTTTCGCTATATTTG
>Ga0190348_1000399_pt1 | contig 12027 bp, 23 predicted proteins | sample 48721367_MG_FD_161658 | JGI IMG/M metagenome (GOLD analysis project Ga0190348, IMG submission 161658) | Hydrothermal vent microbial mat bacterial communities from Southern Trench, Guaymas Basin, Mexico - 4872-13-6-7_MG | ecosystem: Environmental > Aquatic > Marine > Hydrothermal vents >... | reverse complement strand
CCGCGTTTTTATCACGGTCTTCTCTCCTCCACGCCCAGAGACATGATCCAACTATAGCCTGCTGCAACGCTTCTTTGGAGGCTGGCATCTGTGGATACACAGTATCCACGTAGGCGGTGCAACGCCGCCACTGGTACGAGGCATATAGCCACATACCATTACCACTATCATCACCATTGATTATACATAAAGGTTTCGGCGAAGGGTTCATATTGTGTCGTGATGATGATGGTGGCATGGCGAAGAAAACCAAAACGGCAACGAAGGCAGTGAAGTTCCAGCTACTACCAATCACAAAGGCGAAGAAAGACCGCCTACAGGTGGTTGCTGACAATTTCCGCGAAATATATGCAGTAGCGGCATCCCGGCTCCCATCGCTGGAGAAGACATCGCAGTACGGATCTCGTAGGGCGCTGAACCGCCTGCGCATCGAACTCCATCCGATCACGATCGTCGCCGCACAGATCGCACAGGAGGCAATCGAATACGCGAGAGCCAACTATGAGACTATGCAGACCCAGAAAAGCAAGGTACGAAAGACAATCGAACGCCTCGAATACGAAATCGGACGCATAGACGAGAAGATCGAAAAGCCCGGGAAGCGGGAGCGGGTCAGGAAAAAACTCGCTCGGAAAATACGGCGGAAGCGACGTGGGTTACGTACACCGTATCCTATCCTGACGCACAACATCATCCGCATCCACAACCAATCATGGTCTTTCGTGCACAAAAACGACAGGATATATGTCGTTTTGCCGGTGGAGAAAATAGGGACCCGATACCGGAAAATCTGGCTTCCGCTGAAGGAGAGCGAGCACTACCGGCACCTCATCTCCAACACAAACAAGTGGGGGGTAGGACAGCTCGACCTCGACACGGACACGTTCATCACATCGATCACGGTCAAGCGAGAGGATGTGCGATACGAACCAGAGACATTCATTGGTATAGATCTAGGACTCAACAACATCGCGACACTTGCTGTGGTGCAGGATGGCAAGGTGGTGGAGGTCAGGATGTGGAGCGGGAAGGAAGTGGAACATACCCGGCGGCGGTTCCGAGAGTATCGTCGCACGGTGTCGAAGATCGGGCGGGTTGATCTGCTGAACGCCAATAGGGGTCGGGAGCAGCGGTGGATGGCATACACCAATCATGTCGTATCAAAACAGATCGCGGAGATCGTGCTAGCGTACCCTAAACCACTGGTGGTCTTCGAGGAACTGTATAGGTTCGTGGATCGAGTACCATGGAACTTCTACCAGATTCGACAAATGATCGAATATAAGGTTGTGCCGGTACGGACATTGGGGATACACCCCGCCCGCACATCAGTGATATGCAACCGGTGCGGGGGTGACGATCCGGATAATCGACACGGTGTGCATTTCCACTGCACAAAATGTGGTTACCGTGTCCACGCGGACGTGAACGCTGCGATCAACATCGCCAAGAAAGGGGAGTGGGTGCTGCAACAGGCAAAGAAAAAGGAGTCAGCGAAAAACTTAAGTACCACCACAACACAATCACACAACGGTGATGTACCATGAAAAAACAGATCAGAGTAAGTAGAACAACGAGTTACTACCACGACGTTTTCAACAACATCGTCGAAATAACGCAACAGACGGGCGACTCCTTCAGTGAGGTCGTAAACGAATTGTGCCGCGATGGTATTGCGGCAAGGAGAGCAGCGCAGGAGGCGAAGAAGCAATGACCGACACACCTGCGAAGACAGTGGGTAACCATGTGGATGACGAGGTAACCAATGCAGGTAACCTTGTGGACGATGAGGTAACCAATGTAGGTAACCTTGTGGATGACGAGGTAACCACTGCAGGTAACCACACGAACAGCAGGGATAGAAAGAAACCAACTGGCACGAAAGCAACGAAAATCCGGGTAACCGATATCGATCGACTCATGGAGATCGCTGTCGACGGCGAGGAGAGTCCGGCATCTGTCCTGACCAGGGTGCTGGATGAGTACACCCAAATGCGAGACATGAAAGAGCAGATCGATGATCTCCGTGGCGAACTCGATGCGGTCCGACAGTCAGCAAGTGAGCGTGAGAGTAAGTTGTTGGCGATCATCGATGAACTCAAACGTGAGCAGCAGTCGAAGAGTACAGCGGTCATACCAGGTGGAGAGAAGCTGGACACATCTGTCGTCAGAGATATTGTGCTGGACACCAGAGACATCTGTGGCGATGATGCTGAATGTGGAAAAATCATATCGAAGATGCTGGACATCAGGACACATTTCGCCAGCAAAGCTATGGAACAGGAGTATGATGCCGAGCAGAAGCGGCTGGACCGTGAGCAGAAGGAGCGTGACAGGAAGTTCAAGGCAGAGCAGGCAGAGAAGGAGCGCCAGCACCGAATCGAACTCGCCCTGGCGAAGAAGGGCGGCTTCAAAAAAGAGTTTCTGGAGGACGTGGTTTTCATCGGGGGCGGGTCCCCGAAGCGACCGAAAGAGGAACTCAAGAAGCAGCAACGTTGGGCGAAGGCGAGGTCTGATGAGGAAGACGGCGGCGAGAACCTCCGCAACACGATGACCGAAGGATACGTTGGCGAGGGTGAGGAAGACATCGATATGGAGGAGTGAGATGAAAAAGGTTCATCTGTTTGTGATCAGCTGGACTTGCTGCATGTTGATGGGAGTCGGTACAATCATCTCACTCAACATGAGCGGAGTATCCATGGGAACGTCAGAAGCGCTGTTAATCGGTGTTAACGTGGGCGTAATTGGGATTGTGCTCGGTTATGTACTGGGGGCGTAAATAATGGCTCTAAAAGAAATCTTTGGTGATATCCCGATTACCCGGGTCATCGACTTCATGCTGAAACACCCAGAGCACGATTACACCGTGAAAGAGATCACCGAATACGCGGACGTGGCGCAAGCGGTCGCAAAACGGGATGTGCAACGTCTCGTCGACCGCGGTATGGTCGTCGAGACCCGGAAGATCGGGGGCGTGCAGCTCTACACACTGGACAGCACCAACGAAATCACGATCGCCCTGATCGAATTCGACGAGACGATCAAAAACATCATGTCGATCGAAACCAACGGCTGCTCTGAACCGGAGGAGAAGATCACGACGGAAGGTCTGATCATAGATTGAGCATGAATACGGAATTGGAGGAAGAGGAATGCCAACTAGAAAAACACGCGAAGAAGTGTACTATGTGAATACCTGCATTGATTGCGGAAAAGAGTTTGAATGTGCTAAGGATAGCACAGAGGAACGATGTTATTCGTGCAGGACAAAGAAGAACGAAGAACAGGCAACTGAAAAGATGTCTTACCTGGTTGATGCGAAGGTAACCGCTGTCACTCCATTCATGTTCGGTCATATACCGAGTAACCACATCGCAGAGATAACCGTCAAAACCACTGATGGGAGGAAACTGGTCATCACGGCGGGTGGTTATAATGACGAGAGATACATGGAATTGGAGGAAGAGGAATGAATAAATATACACCAGAATACATTAAGGAGAAGATGGATGATTTTATCGACTTTCGGAGTGCCCTGCGAGATGCAGGGTACACATTTTCGTTCGGAAGCGAAATCATGCTGTATGCAGTCTGGAAGCGATGAAAGCAACTGGGTGAACACATGACCGAGTCGTTCCATGCTCTGATCGATGCGAAGGTAACCGCTGTAGAACCCTACACGAATGATTACGGGGTGAACCTACGTGGAGCGATAGGAGAGATAACCGTCAAAACCACTGACGGGAGGAAACTGGTCATCACGGCGGGCGGCTTCGATGATGATCGATACATGGAACTGGAGGAAGAATAACCATGATCCAGAGCGCAGAATACATATTGGATAAAATTGAAGAAGTCTGGCATCACTGGCAAAGCGATGTCAATTCGTGGAGATCGTATACAGCGATGTCAAAAATCGATGAAATATTGAGTGATGCCGAAAAAGAACTTCTTAAAGACCAAGGATGTGAACTTGATCGAAATGGAAGCCGAAGAACGCCTGATCGGTCTCAGTGACCGCCTCCATCATCTGGAACTCCTCGATGAGCTTGATCGGCAGGCGGCGAAGACAGAGCGAGAGAGCCGCACCGCACGGAAGCGGGAGATCAATGCAGAGCGGAAGACGATCCGGGTCCGGCAGGAAGGAGCATTGTATGTGCTAGCGGAAGATATCACTGACCCGATCAAGTGGAACGCTCTCATCCGTGCTGGTCTGCTCTACAGGTTACCGGGTAATGTGTGGGGCGTGCGGGTTATCGCCGCGAGTTCACAGGGATACGATGTAGTGGAGATGGCGCCGTGACGACAAAACCCGAAATCGTCGATAAGATCATCCGGCTATACCGTGATGAAGGGTTGACTATGGCGGAGATAGCTGCGGAATGCGGTGTCGCGGAACCCACTGTCCGCAGACACCTCCACAAGAGCGGTGTTGAAATCCGCCACCAACAAACCCCGTGGTCAGAAGAAGAGAAAAATCGCCTCGTTGATCTGGTCAGCGCTGGTCTCAGTGACAGAGAGATGACTTCGTATTTTCCAAATCGCACCCATTCCTCAATCCGGCAGATGAAGGGAAGGCTGCGAATATGGAGGAGGGTCCAGCGAAACCGCACTATCCAACCTGATGACCCCACCGGACAGCGGCACGACGACAGTGCCGTGACCCGGTGAACCATTTTTATCGACCGCCAATTTAGAATCGATATGAGCGACGATCTCACAACCTGTCCATATTGGGATATGTGACAGCGAGAAAAAATCGATTCTACAAAAACCGACATGCGGCGGCGTGAAATTTGTGACGCTGCCACATGCTGTCAGCAGCGGGGTCAGGTCAGTTGCCGTCCGGTTCTTTTCTCATCCTCAGCAGCATCCCATAGATTTTCGCTGGGTTGTTCTCGATCTCGGCGATGGCTTCTGACATGGGCATGTCGAGCAGTTCGTCGAATGTATACATGTGGTCATCCTGGGGAGTAACGCCGAGAGAAAGTGGTGTGCCCCGCAGTTGCCACTTGTGTTTCGTCGCTGGTGCACCGGCGACAGGTATCGACCAACCTATGTAAGACTACGAGGTCTCTCGGCATGACATCATCTCTACTACACAGTCTTAAAAAAGTTGTGGTAGAGGGATCGCCTGTCCTCCCGGAGATCCGCGCCGATTCGCTGGGTCTATTGCGCATAGCTTGCACCCAACTATGCTTTGGGCAGCGCGATCGGCTGTTGCCGGTATCGCACAGGGATTTTCACCCTGGTTTTCCCCTCAGGGCTATGTTTTTCACCAGCAGAGACACGGGGACGTTTGGCGATCCCTTTTGATGTGGTGGGATTGCAACAGATGAAATCTCATTAGAGACCTCGGTGACGTGAGATGATGTGTGTTACCCATATATATTTCTTTCGCCGAAACGTTTATGTACAGCACGTACACACCACACACCACATACCATATAGGAGGTATTGAAACGAACGTATCAAAGACAATACACATGGATGTCAAAATATGGTCAGAGATCAGCCGGATCGCTGACAAGGACTTCGACGGCGATGTTAACGACGCTGTGGAGCATGTATGTAGGAATGGGCTTGATGTACTAAGGGATAAAAAATGACGGGAATACCTGACGACCATAAAGAGGCTCTCTGGCAACTGTTTGATGCCGCAAAGCGTTTCAGAGAACAGATCGAGATATTCAGAGGGGAAGAGGTCGACATAGACTCGATCCTGCGGACTGTGATCTATGATGTAGATGGCGCGAACAATTCCCTGATCAGGGAGATGACCAGTGTGCTCTGGGAAATAGACGTCGTAAGGCGTGCACGACTGATTCGACAGGGGACTAAACTCGACAAAGCACTGAAGGAGCTCGGTGTCGAAGCGATGTATAGTATCGTGGATTTAGACGATACACTGAACTCACGGGTCAAATGCGTCATGGTCAGATACCCGGCAGAAGAGATCACACCAAAGGATGTGAGAAGCAGGGTGGAGACGGCGAAAAAATCAGCTATCGCATTGGACCCGATGGGTATTATATATGCTTCAAACCTGAAACACTGTCTTGAAGAGCAAGGATTATATGGCGTTGCACTGCAAGATATGCGCGATAAGAGATTCGACTGGCTTCTCGCAGATGTCATATCGAAGGGCAGGCTGCTCACTCATGTGAGACGTGAAGAGGGTCTTCCCAGACGAATGCCGAAAGAGAAGAAGACGGATAAAAAGGAGGTTTTCTCATGGAGAAAGTTGAGGAACAGAAGACTGAGGACGGTGCACAAGGGACGGTAAATGAACAGACCATGAAGCTGGAGTCGGTCATTGCGAAACTGGAGTCGGTCATCGAAAAACAGGCAGAGAAGATCAAAACCCTCCGGCGAGAAACCGGTGAACTGACATCGACCATCGAAGTGCTAAAAGCATCACTGAAAGACGCTCACAAGTCTTCTGATACGGAGCTGGACCGTTGCAAAGAAGAGGTCAAATCACTTAACACCGATATCAATTGTCTCCGCGAGCATATACAAGAGGTATCCATTGCACATAGAATAGAGATGCACGAACGCGACCACATGATCGACCGCCTAAAAGAAGACTTGCTCGCGAACAAGATTTGCGAAAACGACGAATTAAACACCGGTAAAAAATGTGGAAAACATGTCACAACGGTGAATATCATTATCAACGGGTGTGTAGAAGAGCTGCCCGACTCGGAAACAATCGTGTTACCATGAGCGAAAAAGCACGTAGAAAGCGAGCGATGCGAATTAGGGGCGATAAGCGTGTCAAGGCGGAGAAGCCGAAAGGTCTGTCGGGACACTGGGCAAGATGGAGAACGATGGACACTGGTCGTCACGCACGGAGGGAAGCCACACATGGACCAAGAACGCATCAATACGAAGATCAATATGCTGGAGACGAGGATACAGGCACTGGAGACGAGCTGGAGACGAGAGAAGTTCAAGGCAGAGCGGGAGATAACGAGACGGTGGGAGAAGAAGGAACGGATCCGAGCGAACCGGCTGACGATTAAGGTATCGACAGAATACGGTGACCGCATGGCAATCCCGCCACGAGAGCCTGAATACAAACTTGCAGAATTCATCAAGGACGCAGTTAAGTGGAACAGCCTGATCAAGAAGGGTCTCATATACCGGCGTGGTGATGGCTGGTATGTCCGGAAAACACTCGCTGAAGATGGAGGTTTTCTTGTACTGGAGGTATAACCACGCTCGCAGAGAACCGATCTCGGATCGACACCGGTTGTGTGATAAACCCGTTGTACATCATCCACCGCCTTCAGCAGCTTGACGACTACATCCCAAGGTGCGAAGATGCTGAACAGGTGGTCGCATTGAGAAAAGAACAGCGTTTGCTGCAGAAACATGTGAAGGAGGATCATCTGTGAACATCGATAAGATCGCGGAGGAGCTGGGAGAAGCCCTCTGCGAAAACAGTGAGTGCGATTATGCAAGGAGATTTCTGGCGAGGGTGAATCTCGAAGATGGTCGCACGGCTCGCCTGGACCTTGTTTTGAGAGTAGAGAAGGATGACCCGTTGGACTGATGTCAGCCAGCAGAAATGGATTATCGGTGACTGTATGGAGCTCCTGCCACATATCCCCACCGGGAGTGTCGACCTCGTCATATCAGATTTGCCTTATGCAGTCACGAAAAACCACTGGGATTCCCTGATACCACTGGGACCGCTCTGGCGGGAGTACAAACGTATCACGAAGGGGAACGCTGCCATCATTTTGTTTGGGCAAGGATTTTTCACCTGTGAGTTAATGATGTCGAACCCCGATATGTGGCGTTATCAGCTCATCTGGGAGAAAGACCGTCCGACCGGGTTTCTGAATGCGGCGCACATGCCGTTGAGGTCGCATGAAGACATCTGTGTGTTCTACAAGAAGACCCCCACATACAACCCCCAGTTCTGGGAGGGTAAGCCGGTGCACGGGATGGGCACGAAGTTCCGGAAGGGCGGTTCACAGACCAGCAACTATGGAGACTATGATATCGCCAACAACCCCACCGCCGAACGGGCAGGAGATACGAAGAAGTACCCCAGGTCCGTGCTGCGGTTCCCGAAGCCACATCCTGCAGTGCATCCAACACAAAAACCACTGGGGCTCATCGAGTACCTGATCCTGACTTACTCGAATGAGGGGGACATGGTACACGATTCATGCATGGGTTCGGGCACCACGATGGAAGCGTGCAAGAACACAAACCGGAATTTCATAGGGTTCGAGATCGACGGTAGATGGGTGAACCGGTACAGGAAGATCGCCGCACAGCGCAAAATCGGTGATTTCGTCTCGGAGGGCTAAATGGTCTTCTGTAAACTTATTTGTGCAGATGTGAGAGACGGTATGCGGACCATTGAAGACGGAAGCATCGATCTGGTGATAACGTCGCCTCCGTACAACGTCGGCAAGGAATATGAGGTCGGTGTAAGCAGGGAAGAGTATACTGAGATGATCTTCGATGTATGCAAGGAGTTCAAACGGGTTTTGAAGCCGGATGGGCGCTTTTGTTGCAATGTACCATTCACGATGGGGTCCCATTCGGTCACTCGCCTTGTGATGTGGGAATGGGAGACGGCTCTCCTCGAAGCTGGATTGACAATCCGCGATTACATTGTGTGGGACCAATCGAATAGCGGAAATGACACGGCTTGGGGTTCATGGAAGTCGGCGTCAAGCCCGTGGCTCAGGCATAAGGCAGAGGTTCTGCTTATCGGCTACAATGAACAGTGGAAAAAGATGCACAAAGGCGAATCCTCCATCAGCTCACGGGACTTCACACGCTGGACACTTGATATATGGACAATGGCATGTGCACGCTCGAAATTTCATCCGGCAGTCTTCCCGGAGGAACTACCCCGCAGGTGCATCCACCTGTTCAGTTATGTCGGGGATGTCGTTCTCGATCCTTTCAGCGGGGCAGGTACAACACTGAAAGTTGCCCGCGATCTCCGCAGGAACTCCATTGGCATAGACCAATCCGAGGCGTACTGCGAAGAATCAAAGGAGAGGATCGGGTTCTGTCAGGGGACTATAGATAATTCCGTAAAGTTCATTTACGAGAAAATTAACGGTGAGGAGTCATGACCCTCTTCACCTTCCACACCAACTACGACAAACTCATCAACGAAACGAAACTACAATCACTCAGATATAACGCTGACTACTGGATAAACCGCCTGGCGAAAAACAACAAGCTGGATATCTGGTGGCGCAACCCCCGCAACCAACAGCCCGATTGCAAGAAGCTCGGGATAGCGAGAGGGACGGCGACCCCACTATATGGTCACGAATTCACAGAGACGACCGCCAGAGACGACGGGTACGATAGCCTGAGCGAACTTTTCGAGGTGCTCACGGAACTGCATAACATGACACGCGAGGATATCCTTAAGCACAGGTGGGCTAAGGTGCAGTGGTTCTGGGTTGAACGATACTGGCTCACAACTGCACACACCACAACAACGGTGCAAGCAACCTTTCAGGAGTTAGAATGAGACCGACACTTGACGAATATTTCATGAACATAGCAGATATCGTCGCGACCAGGTCAACCTGTCTGCGCAGGCAGATCGGTGCTGTGATCGTCCGCGACAAGCGCATCATATCGACAGGTTATAATGGCGCCCCGCGTGGCGCGGCACACTGCCTCGACATCGGGTGCATCAGAGAACAGGAGAATATCGAATCAGGCACGATGCATGAAATCTGTCGTGCCGTGCACGCCGAGCAGAATGCGGTCATCCAGGCTGCGCTGCATGGGGTGAGCACACAAGGATCGACACTTTACTGCACACACCAGCCATGCGCAATCTGCGCAAAAATCCTCATAAATGCAGGTATCGTTCGGGTCATATTCCGCCAACCGTACCCGGACAATCGTGCGATGAAATTCTTTGAGGAAGCCGGTGTTGAGGTAGAGGTCGTGGTCAGGAGTAAAAAAAATTAATTTGTCGTGGCGCTGTGTTGGACGGGGTTTGTTGTACGTAGAGAACAACGTAACATGGGTATACTCCTGACCGATTGTTTGTTTTGGTTCTCATTGTATAAAAAGGTGTCCCTTATAGATACGCGGTAGAAGAACCCGTTATTCGCAGCGGGGAGGGGTGACCTATTTTCTGTGTCATAGGAGTTTTATTAGGTGATTTGACTATGTCAAGCATTCTTTTTACATTATCTGGCATATTAACGCAATTAATGTTGTGATTGTTGCTTCTTTTCCACCTACGCAAAAATTGGTGCATAAAAGATCGGCTCGCCGTATGTACGCCACGAAAGTCTATGACCACGTTAGTGTTTTCCAATGAGTCGATGCAATCAAATAATCTATCAGCTGAATGCCTCAATGCCAAATTCTGTGCTACAGCATCTTTCATCCGTATTGTTTTCGTACCGTCTGGTGTGGGCATGTGTCTCGACCTATTTGTTTCGATTCTTGTTGTATAAACAGGTGTCCCTACGCATCAAAAGACTTAACGACATTAAGCAATTTCAATCCCGCAACGGTCTGATTTGAACTTTCTGTTGGATGTGAGGTCGTTTCCACCAGCCGTCATTTCAATCCCGCAACGGTCTGATTTGAACGGAACACGTCCAAATAGAACAGGATAACTCTTTCAAATTTCAATCCCGCAACGGTCTGATTTGAACACTCGATGCCGGTGATACTGTGCTCGATTTCCGCGCATTTCAATCCCGCAACGGTCTGATTTGAACTCGGGTTTTCAAAAGTTATTCTGCTGACATCGCAAATTTCAATCCCGCAACGGTCTGATTTGAACCAGACACTCGATGCGTTTGAAGCACGATTGTTGTCGCATTTCAATCCCGCAACGGTCTGATTTGAACCAAGAAACCACATGGTCGCTCGCTGGTTATAAATCTTTCGTTTTGTGCAAATCCCTTCGTGGATCCACGATTGTGCGCCCGGTTTATAAAGACACACGAAACTCTAGAGAAAGGTTTATATACAAGTTACATCGATGATGATGATGGTGATATCATTATCACCATACACAATAGGAAGGATGTGCTATGCCACAAATATACGTCAAAGATGAACTCTACCATCAAATTGTAGGCACCGGGCGTGTTGAGCGCCATGATGTCCTGCAATTTATCGAAGAGGCTATAGAAGAGAAGCTCCTCGGAGCCAAACACCAAAAGGAACATAACGACCGGAGTGATTGAGATGAAGGTTCAGATAGTTGGATCGGGGGTTGTCGGACAGGCAACAGGACGAGGGTTGTGCGTCAAAGGTCACGATGTGACATTTGTAGATATAAACGCCGATGTATTGCGACCTCTACGTGAGTCAGGATACAAGGTATCGATGTCCATCGTGAAAGATGTGGATGCAACGCTCATATCAGTACCAACACCAACAGCGAGGGGTCGGCTTGTGACCGACTACATTGAAGCCGCTTCCAAGTCAGTAGGACGTGCTATATCAGGCGGCGATTACCAGGTGGTGGTCATGCGTAGCACGGTCCCGCCCGGGACTGTTGAAGATGTTGTCATACCTATTTTGGAGGATGCATCAGGGATGACCGTGGGTAGAGACTTTGGAGTGTGTATGAACCCGGAATTCTTGATCGCGAAGACAGCCGATGAAGATTTCCTCAATGCAAAATCTTTCATCGTTGGAGAATATGATGCCAGGTCTGGCGGTGTTATGGATGAGATGTACAGACCGTGGGATGTACCGGTTATCCACATGCCGATAAAGGCAGCAGAGCTATTGAAGTACACAAGCAACGTGTTTGGAGCGCTGAAGATCACATACTTCAACATCATCGGCAAGGTTGCGGAAGGATTGGGATTGGAGGCGAGAACGTTGGTTGAGACGGTGGCTGAACACTCACATGTGTTACAGAACCCGAAGTACGGGATATATCCAGGGCAGCCCTATGGCGGCATGTGTTTCCCGAAGGACACGCTGGCATTCATTGAGTACCTCCGTTCTAATGGGACGGCAAAGTATTCGACACTGTTTGAAGCG
>Ga0190348_1000397_pt1 | contig 12099 bp, 9 predicted proteins | sample 48721367_MG_FD_161658 | JGI IMG/M metagenome (GOLD analysis project Ga0190348, IMG submission 161658) | Hydrothermal vent microbial mat bacterial communities from Southern Trench, Guaymas Basin, Mexico - 4872-13-6-7_MG | ecosystem: Environmental > Aquatic > Marine > Hydrothermal vents > Microbial... | reverse complement strand
GGGCCATTGCCTGGTCTCGCTGGTCTTCCGGGAAAAGGGTATCAATACACGTCCCGAGGACCTCGCTTGCCTTCCTTCCTGTCAAGTGCTCAAAGGCGCGGTTGAACCGCCTGATTATGCAATCCGGATCCCATACGATGATAGGGGCATTCGCATAATTAAGCAGGTTCTCCAGGTAATCGAGTGTCTTACGAAGTGCCTCCCCTGTCTGCCTGTAATCTGCAGCTTTCTTCTCTAACTCCTTGACTTTTTGCTCCAATTCTTCATAGGCAGGTTTTTTGGTCATAACAGGTTCTTCGCTGTTTAATGTGGAGAACGGATCACTAATTATTGTCCTTTGGCCTCAGATGGCGTTGCCCTATCCTCCGGCTGGGCCATGTTTAATCTATATTTTTTTGGTGGAGGGGGCAAGCAAAAATGGAGGTGATGATCTACCGCCGAAGCCCCCCCATGGAATTGTCTGAAAGGTTTCGATCTTGTTCGACTTTCAGACAGCGTTGCACCGAAGTCGGAATATCAGGTGAGGGCAGATCATGAGAATCAGTGGAATCTTCACGCAAGGTTCAACCTTCTTCTTGCTTTTATTCACATTCAGATATAATGTGAAATATGCAAATTCAAAAAAGTAAATCAATTAAGGTAGTTATAATCGGCCAATAGTAACTTCTCAATAACTCAGGGTAAGATGTCTGGATTCCGGCAGATAATAATTGGGAGGAACATATGCGGGATACATTGGCCGTGATTCTGGCCGGAGGAGTTGGAAGCAGGCTTAATGTCCTGGTGCGACATAGGGCCAAGCCGGCTGTTCCCTTTGGCGGTATCTACAGGATAATTGATTTTGCCCTTTCAAATGTTATGAATTCAGGTCTTAATCATGTGGCAGTGCTGACCCAATACAAGCCTCTTTCTCTAATGGGGCACATAGGGACCGGCGTTGCCTGGGATTTTACCGGCAGGACCAGGGGAGTCAAGATTCTGCCCCCACGTACAGGGGAGAAAGATTCAGACTGGTATAAGGGCACTGCGGATGCAATACGGCAGAACCTGGATTTTATAGAGGCCAGACCATCAAAACAAATCTTAATACTTTCAGGGGATCATGTCTATTACATGGATTACAAAGACATGGTTAAGCACCACAAGGTTTCAGGCGCTAAGGTCACAGTGGCTATGATGACCGTTCCCCGGGAGCAGACGGATCAATTCGGAATTGGCATCCTGGATGAAAAGGGCCGAATTGTCGATTGGGAGGAAAAGCCTGAAAAGGCCAGATCAAATCTGGCCTCAATGGGAATTTATGTATTTGACACTGAATATCTAGTCGAATCTCTTAGGGCTACCAATCATGTGGACTTTGGTCACCATATCCTGCCCAAGGCCATGGAGGATGGGCAGTTGTTTGCTTACACTTTCCACGGATACTGGCGGGACGTGGGAACGGTGCCCGCATACTGGGAAGCCAACATGGACCTGCTCAGGCATGGGAGCGGTTTGGAGCCTGAGTCTTGGAGCGTATGCACTAATGTCGAAAATGAGGGCCTGCTATTTGATCGCCCACCGGCAAGGATCCTGCCCGGTGCAGAAGTAAAGAATTCAGCCATTAGCAAAGGCTGTGTCATACGAGGGACAGTTATTGGGTCTGTTCTTTCGCCTGGAGTAGTAGTGGAAAATGGGGCAAGGGTGATTGATTCAATATTAATGCAAAATACGTGGGTGGGCAGCGGGGCCTTTTTGAACAAAGTAGTGACCGACAAGGAGGTCGCAATCGGCCCTGACTCCAGCATCGGATCAGGAAATATTGATATTGCAAATCGTCTCTATCCCAAGCACCTTGCTGCCGGCATAACACTGATCGGCAAATGGGTCACTGTCCCTGAAGGGGCGAAAGTCGGTACAAATTGTATTATTGCCCAAAGGGTCACGAACAACATGTGGCCGGAAAACTTATTACTCCCTGACGGGGAAACACTGGATGGTCTGAACAAATGATTTTTCAGGAAATTATAGCAAATCTAAATAAATATTGGCAGGAGCAGGGGTGCATATTGCTGCAGCCTTATGATATGGAGGTAGGGGCAGGGACTTTTCACCCGGCCACCTTTCTTCTATCCCTGGGGCCTGAGCCATGGCGTATTGCATATGTACAGCCCTCAAGGCGTCCTACAGACGGCCGTTATGGTGAAAATCCCAACCGCCTTCAGCATTATTACCAATATCAGGTAATACTCAAGCCTTCACCTGACAACATACAGGACCTGTATCTTAACAGCCTGGCAAATTTTGATCTGATCCTGGCGGAACATGATATACGATTTGTGGAGGATGACTGGGAGTCACCAACCCTTGGAGCCTGGGGCCTTGGTTGGGAGGTCTGGCTTGATGGTATGGAAATTACCCAGTTCACTTATTTCCAGCAGGTCGGCGGTGTTGATGTGAATCCAATATCCGTTGAAATCACTTATGGCCTGGAACGGATAGCCATGTACCTGCAGGAAATAGATAATGTCTATGACCTCAAATGGAATGAGCATGTAAGATATGGCGCAATACATCATAGAGATGAGATAGAGTTCTCTCGCTATAATTTTGAGGCTGCGGACGTGGAGACCTTGAAGCAACTGTTTTCCCTCCACTACAAAGAGGGGTTGAGATTGCTGGAGCGAAGGCTTGTACTACCGGCCTATGACCAGTGTCTTAAGTGCTCTCACTACTTTAATCTCCTGGACGCCAGAAGTGCCATAAGCGTGTCGGAGAGGACTGCATATATAGGCCGTGTCCGTGAGCTCGCACGGGGAGTTGCCGAGAGATACACAGCTCTTGAAGAGGGAGGTGGCAAGGCGTGAACACCAGGAATCTTCTTTTGGAAATCGGAACTGAAGAAATCCCCGTGGCCTTTATCCCGGATGCCTTGGACAATCTAGGCTTACTGGCCAGAGAAAAACTGGATCGTGAGCATTTGACATATGAAGATGTCTTGACCTTGGGGACTCCCAGGCGTTTGGTCCTTTTCGTCAGGGATCTGCAGGACCGGCAACCTGATAGAGAAGAGGTTATTACAGGGCCACCTGCAAAACTCGCCTTTTCATCTGACGGAAAGCCTACAAAAGCTGGAGAGGGTTTTGCCCGTAATCATGGTGTCAGGGTCGAAGATCTGCATGTGGAAGACAGCGAAAAGGGGCTTTATATAGTGTTACACAGGATAGTCCACGGCAGAGATACGGGTGAGCTTTTAAGTGAAATTCTTCCCATGGTCATAACTGCAATTCCATTTTCAAAGACCATGCGTTGGGGTACTGAGAACCTGCGTTTTGCAAGGCCTATTCGCTGGCTCGTTGCGCTTTATGGAAAAGATATAGTTCCTTTCAGTCTTGCCGGGGTGAAGACCGGTTTTGAAAGCCGTGGACACCGTTTCATGGCCCCAGGGCCCATCCGGGTATCATCAGATTTAGAGAGCTATATAAAGGCACTTGAAAGGGCCTTTGTGCTGGTTGATCCATCCGCAAGGAGAAACAGGCTTCTTCAAGAGTCTCAGAATGCCGCGGCATTCGTTAGAGGCAATGTCCTTTCCGACAATGAACTAGTGGATATTAATACATATCTTACCGAATTTCCGTCTGCGGTGTGCGGCTCTTTTGATAAACGCTTTTTGGCTCTTCCGCGCGACGTGTTAATAACCTGTATGAGAGAACACCAGAAATATTTTGCCGTTGTGGATGACAAGGGCGATCTTATGCCGCATTTTGTGGCTGTTAACAATACGCGTTCGCCAAGGCCGGAACTTATATGCAAGGGCCATGAAAGGGTGATAAGGGCAAGGCTCAGTGATGCGGATTTTTTCTTTAAAGAGGATCTGAAGCGACCACTTGAGGAGTTTATTCCCGGTCTTTCAGGCATGATTTTCCATCAACGTATTGGAACAGTGCTTGACAAAATTCATAGGGTAAAGGCCCTTGCTCGTTATTTGGCCGAGCAGTTGGCCAAAGACAATATTTCAGTGATTGAGAGGGCAGCCTGGCTTTGCAAGGCGGATCTTTTGACAGAAATGGTAGGTGAGTTCCCAAGTCTCCAAGGCATAATCGGAAGAGAATACGCCCTTCTCTCTGGTGAAAGCCGTGAGGTGGCGGATGCCATAGAAGAACACTATATGCCCGTACGTTCAGACGGAAAACTTCCAGGTAGTTTATCAGGGGCACTGCTCAGTATTGCGGATAAGATGGATACTATCTGCGGGACGATCGCTATTGGACTCAAACCTTCCGGTACTGCTGATCCTTATGGCCTGAGAAGGCTGGCACTCGGGGTCCTTCATATAATAGAAGAAAGATCCCTTTCTTTTTCCTTGAAGGCACTTATTGCAGAGGCATCGCACCGGCTTGAGAACCAGTTTTCAGATATATCAAAAGGGCTTACCGGTGACGTAATTACCTTTTTAAAAAGGCGTTTTTTTTATGATTTTACCGCCAGAGGAATAGATCATGACTTAGTAGAGGCAGCCACTAGGGTGGAATTTGATGATGTACAGGACTGTGTTCTGAGGCTGAAAGCCTTGGCCTCGGTTCGTTCGATGCCTGAATTTGAGCCTCTAAGTATTGCCTTTAAGCGGGTAATGAACATATTAAAGGGCTTTGAGGGTGGAACAGTGAATCCGTCGTTGCTTGAAGAAATGGAGGAAAAGGCCCTTTACGAGGTGTATATATCTGTAGAAAAAAAGGTTGGAGTTTTTTTTCAAGGCAGGGAATATGAGCAGGCCCTTGTTACCCTGCTGTCTCTCAAACCTCAAGTGGACAGTTTTTTCGACCATGTGATGGTTATGACTGACAATTTAGATGTAAGGGCCAACCGATTGGCGCTCCTCTGGAGCATAGCCTGTCTTTTTTCCAGAATCGGTGACCTTTCAGCCATAAATATAACAGGTTAGAAAGGTTGCGGGGTTTTGCATGGAAGTAGGAGGGGCCTTGGATATCCTGTCCCTTTAAACTGATCAAGGATAGTCATATCTGGTTACTGATGATCAAAAATTTACTTCCTGTTCGCCGCTGATAAATTGTTCTATCATTTGAAATGCCTCACTGTCAGTGAATTGGCGAGGAGGATGTTTACAGAAATAGGCCGCCGGTGCTGAAAGAACTCCGCCCTGACCTCTGCTTAAAGCCAATTTTGTGCAACGTATGGCATCGATAGCCACACCGGCCGAGTTGGGAGAATCCTCCACTGAAAGACGAAGCTCCAGATTCATGGGGACATCACCAAAGAGTTTACCTTCCATACGAATGAAACAGATCTTGTTGTCTTTCTGCCATGCCACATAATCACTTGGGCCAACATGTATGTTTTCATCATTTAGACGCTTGGCGGCCATTGCCTGGACAGCCTCTGTCTTGGATAATTTTTTGGAGATCAAGCGCTTGCGGCTGAGCATATTAAGAAAGTCAGTATTGCCCCCGGTATTGAGCTGGTATGTCCGTTCCAGTTTGACGCCTCGCTTTTTAAAAAGATCAGTAAGAATTCGGTGGACTATGGTGGCACCCATCTGGGATTTGATGTCGTCACCGATGACAGGAATGTTTTTTTCCTCGAAACGTTTAGCCCATCCCTGATCACTGGCTATAAAAACCGGGATGTTATTGATGAAAGCAATCCCTGCATCCAGCGCACATTCAGCATAAAACTTTGTAGCCTCTTCCGAGCCTACAGGAAGATAATTTAGGAGGATTTCAGCGCCGGACTGTTTGATTACCTCGACCACTTCTTCTTTGGTTACTTCAGGTTCCTTGGCCAGGACAAAAGTGAATTTGTCGTCATAATTCTTCATGTGGCTTGCGACACCGTCCAGAATCCTACCCATGCGGATGGTAACGCCTGATAGGGGTAGATTCGGATAGATAGGCTTTGTACAGTTAGGTTCGGCGAAGACTGCTTCATGCACATCCTTTCCCACCTTGCGTTTGTCAACATCGTATGCCGCAACGACTTCTATATCCCCGGGCTTATATCCATCAATTTCCCAATGCATCAGACCGATAACATCTTTTGCGTCCTTGCCACGATAATAGTGAATTCCCTGAATCAGGGAACTAGCGCAGTTACCAATTCCAACAATCACTATTTTGATCACAGCTCAGTCATCTCCTTAATGTTAATTGAAAGTGCAAGAGTGACGATTTGTATTTATTTTTACTTATTCCAAATCGCCCTAAATTTAATACCACCTTTCGGACGTAAATAAAAGTGTTGGTTAACATTAGAGCCAATTTTTTTATGAGATAATATCTTCAGGCCGATTTGATTCAAAATATCTAAGTTGTGATGCGCTTTTTCAGCACGGTCAATTTTATGTAATTAAATGGTCTGAAGCGAAATTTTAACTTTAAGGTAGCTTATAATTTCAGTTCTCTATAGGTACTTCAAATTTTGTAAATATGCTTGCAAAGGTATTGGAGCATGTTTATACTTAAATCAAATACATGATTATTTAAAGAGGCCTTCTTACTTGGTGCTTTTAGTGTGAGAGTTTTCAAAAGGTAAGCCGACAGCCATATTGGGAAGTAATTGTTTTTTCTTCGAGTATTTTATGTTTCAGTTATGAATATTGATTGCTCCTGTAAAAATATTTTATGTGCTGCTGGTGGATAACAATCTTGATATTTTACTGATATAAAAGGGATCACATGCCTTCTATGATAATAAGTTCGCTTGCATTTTCCGCCATAGCCGTTGCCTTTATATTTCTGGTAATTTATATCGTTCGGTTGTCAAAAAGTGTCCAGAATATAATGGAGAGCTTGGACGAAGTTGTGGTTTCTAAACTGGCGGAACTGGAAGATGCGGCACAGGAAACCCTCGGCGGGATAAATCAGCGTATGGGTCTGATAGAGGCTCAGCTGATACCTCTCATTGAAGAGCTCAGAAATACTGCCAAGGCATATCAGGACCTCAGTAGGACTCTGGAGAAGGATCTTCCCCCGATCTTAGATAATGTTCATCAAATTACCCGAGAAATCAATGAGTTGACTGGTGATATTAATGTCAAGATTCATCAGACACAGGATTTCTTTGAAGCTGCGCGTGAGGCAGGTGAGACAATCCGGGTTGCGACAGATATGAGCAGGTCGGGGCTTACAGGGTTGGCTGTACAGGTAGCAAGTATGACTGCAGGCATCAAGAGGTCTTTGGAGTTTCTTTCTGAAAACCTTAGATTTAAAGGAGGTAGCAAGAAATGAGCAATAGTGAAGGTCGCTATTCGGCAGGTTGTGTGGCCATAGCATTTTTGTTGGGAGGTGCAGTGGGAGCTGGCTTGGCCACGCTATTAACTCCCAAAACAGGTTCTGAAGTAAGAAATCGGATAAGGGAGCAAGCCTATGCGGCCCGTGGTGAGGCCTATAAGGTGGCGGATGATGTTCGTTACAAAGCCAGTGAGCTTCTTGATAAGAGTCGGGGAGTGATTGAACAGAAGAGGGCCGTTTTGGAATCTGCTTATGAAGCAGGTAAGGAAGCAATGGCGCGCGAGAAAGAACGCCTTGTTGCCCGCATGAAGTCTGAGAGGGCTGAAGAAGACAAAGCTTCAGAGAAAGAAGAGGCTTAAGACTTATACCTAAATTGGGCGATTAGCTGTTAGCCATTAGCGTTTAGCTTTGAAAAATGGTTGTAATAGCAAAACATCCTATAATCATTAAGCTAATAGCTAACCGCTAAAGGCTAATCGCTCTTCTCTATATCCCGACACCCTTTGCCCATCCAAGCTTTTCTCTTAAAATGGTGAAATAATTTCTGAGTGGGGATTTTACGAGTTTGAGGTGTCCTTGGGCCTTTTGCACCTCTACACAGTCTCCTTCATTGAGTTCATATCCTGCTTGTCCGTCTATTACCAAGCTGATCTTTTCTTTGGCATTTCTGATCTGTATCTCTACTTTCATACGACCCGGGAGTATGAGAGGACGTGCATTGAGGGCAAAGGGACAAATCGGGGTCAATATAAGCGCCTCGATACAAGGGTGCAGGATAGGGCCGCCGGCAGAGAGGTTATAGGCTGTAGATCCTGTTGCACTGGATATGATAAGACCATCTCCTCGGTATGTGGTAAGGAACGAGCCCCCGGCCCACGCAGGAAGTGTTATAATTGTACTTAGGGGGCCTTTGCTTATGACTGCTTCATTAAGTGCATAATAGGTCGAGTTCGTACTGCCAGATACTTTTACAGTAACCGAGAGTATTGTCCGTTTATCCAGCTCGAAGGTTCCTGATACCAGAGAATCCAGTGCCTGCTCCATCTCGTTTATATGGATCTCGGTAAGAAATCCCAGTCCCCCCAGGTTTATGCCGAGCAGGGGAATTCCGAGCTGATAGGCCTTTCCGGCCACATGTAACAGGGTGCCGTCTCCTCCCAGCACTACTACAGCCTCGGTTTGAGGGTTTACCTGTCCTTCAGTGACAGATACCCCGTACCCATTGAAAAGCTTTTTCATGGCCTTTCTTATGCTATTTGGGATTTCGGTCTCGTGCCTGATAATAAGGCTGATATGTTTGAGCATAAAGTCTGTTTATGGGCCCACTCTTACAAGCACATATTCTTCTGAATTCATAAATTTGTTAGCAACATTAAGTACTTGATCTGCAGTTACTTCCTCTATTTTTCGAACGTACTCTGATGCGTAATCATATCCAAGTCCATAGAGTTCATTTAAGGCCATATCCAAGGCCTGTGCTCTATTGGTTTGAAGGCCTATTTCATGGGTTCCTATAAGCCACCTTTTGGCCCTTTCCAACTCTTCGTCAGTTATAGGCTCCTTTGTTATCCGGTATATCTCCTGCCACAGACCCTTTAGCGCTCGGTCTTTTTTCTCCGGCGCGCACGCAATATAGAAGGCAAAGGATCCGTAGTCCAGGCCAAGTCCCAGGAATGAGGTCACGGAATAAGCCAGGCTCTTTTTGTCCCTGAGATCAATGAACAGGCGACCCCCTTGGCCTGAAAGTACTGCATTCATGGTTTCAAGGGCATAACGTTCAGTGCTGTTAAAGGTGGCTCCCGGGAAACCAAGCACCGTGTGTACCTGCCGTTTTTTCTTTTTTAGGTTTAGAATTCTGGGTGAGATCAGGGGATCAGGTTCAGACGGTGTGGGAAGTGATATCTCTGATTCAATTGACCAGGCACCGAGCATTTTCTCAATGCTGGAGATGATTTCTTCGGCGCTGATATCTCCAACTACGGAGAGAACCCCCCTATCGGGCATCACAAAACAACGATAGGTCTCAAGCAAATTTTTTGAATTAATAGTTTTAATGACAGAGGCCCTACCTAAGGGGTTCATGCTATATGGATGGGGCGCGAAAAGCAGACGGCGGAATTCTCTTACTGCAACCGCGGGCAGATAATCATCCTGACTTTTGAGTTCCGCCAGTATCAATGGACGGAGCTTTTTTATTTCTTCAGCCGGGAAGCTGGGGGCAAGTAGAATTTCAGTGAAAAGCGCAAGGCCCTTATCCAGATTTTGGCTCAAAAAACGGCCTTTAAGCCCGATTGTATTTTGACCGGAGAAGCCGCTGATGCTACTGCCCATCCCTTCGACTAGTTCCGCAATATCCTGAGCGCTATGGGCTTTGGTTCCTTTTGTCCATGCCTTTGCAAGGAAGTTAAAGAGACCATTGGTTTTTTCATTTTCGTATCTTACTCCTCCGGGTAACACCATAGTTAAAGCGACAGTAGGTACTTCAGGGGCCTCCTGGACAAGGACCGTAAGGCCGTTGGAAAGGCTAAACCTCTTGACATTGCGGACATGAGCGCCTCTATCGGACATTACTATACCCTTGGCCAGTAGTTCCGCCTCCTGCGCCATTACTTCCAGTTCTTGACTCGTAAACTCGGGCATGCTGTATTCCGGCATTACCATGACTATACTTATATTTTCCGGTCTGAAGATATCCGCGGCAACCTGCTGGACATCATGGACATTTATCTCCCTGACCTTTTGTAGATAGAGTCTTTCTGCATGAGGATTTTTTGAAATGGTTTCAAAGATACCGATCTTCCTTGCTTCTCCTTCCATTGTTTCCTGGCTATAGATAAAGTCTGTCTCGACCTGGACTTTTGCGCGCTCCAGTTCTTCCTCAGATATTATTTCATTCTCAAGACGAAAGACCTCATGGAAGATCTGTGGTAGTGCTTCCCGGACCTTCTCCGGATCCAAAGAAGCGGTAATTCCGAAAAATCCAGGTCCTGCCGGTGTGAATGCTGACGCATCAATGTTATGGACCAGTTGTTGTCGATTTCGTAGAGAAGAGGTAAGGCGTGAGCTTTCCCCTTTTCCGAGTATGGCGGCCAGAACATCCAGGGCGGGTACATCAGGGTCATTGAAGTCGGGTAATCCTGAAAATGCTACAGTCAAGTGGCCTTCCTGAATTTCCATTGCCTCCATAGCGATCCTGGGGACGGCCTGCCGCGGTTCTGATGGATAGGTGAATTCTTGAGGCCCTTTTTTTGCTACTGATCCGAAGGTGTCCTGGATAGCTGCCAGTGCCTGAGATAGCTCAACGTCTCCAACTACAACAACTGTAATTTGCGGGGGGCGGTACCTCCTTTCCATATAGGCCATGATATCCTGACGTGTAAAAGATTTTACCGTTTCAGGGTAGCCGATTACAGGGTGCCTGTACGGATGCACTTTATATACCGTCTCCATTAATAAGCTGGAAAGTCTTGTCTTTGGTCTGTCATTTCTCATCCTTATTTCTTCAAGCACGACTTCTTTCTCTCGCTCTAATTCATCAGGATCAAATGACGAGTGAAATACTGCATCTGAAAGTACATCTATGGAATTGCTCAGGAACTGTTTGGGGACTACGCAGTGATAGACTGTATAATCAAGTGAAGTATAAGCATTAATAGAACCCCCGACAGATTCTATTTCTTTTGCTATTTCTCCAGGCCCCCGTTTCCCAGTGCCCTTGAAGATCATGTGTTCGATCAAGTGGGTAATGCCTTTCTCCGCCTCTGTTTCGTAAATACTGCCTGCTTGAACCCAGATCTGTACGGCCACAACCGGCGCCCGGTGATTTTCTTTCACAATGGCGGTAATTCCATTAGAGAGCTTGACCTTGTTCAGTCCGGGAATAAGTTCCATTGCGCAAGAGCCGGCGGACATGACGAGCTGCATTGAAAAGATGATCAGTAGGCACAGAGTAATAGTTTTACTAGTTAAGAGCATGTATTATTCTCCCTGGGGTAGATTTGTATTTCAATATTTAAATCAACAAGATAGTTTGGACCTTGAATATGAATGGGTATTCAATGAAAGCTTGACACTGTAAACGAATTTTGGTACACACAAACTCGATGAATATTAGCTTTTTACTTTTAGGATGTGTATGATCTCTTTTATCGTCCTTTTTCTTTGATGCAAGTATTTTTATTATAAAATATATCTTACAAAAAATTTAGTGAAGTTACCAATAGTTTTTCAGCCGAATACGTTCGATTGGAAACGTTTAAGAGCTTGGTGATTAGAATACCTCAGTGCGGTGTGTGTGAGGTGATGTCTAAAAAAATCTTTACAAATTATATAAAAATAAAAGAGGAGGAATTATGAGCAAAATCGCCCCAGACGGTCTAACAGTGGCCCATACATTGGATTGCAAAGGACTTAGCTGCCCAATGCCCATTCTGAAGACAAAAAAGGAGATCGGCAAGGTTAAATCAGGTGAGATCCTTGAGGTACTCGGTACTGATCCGGGCACCCGTAATGATATCCCCGGATGGTGTGAGCGTGCCGGTCATGAGTACCTTGGTGAGAAGGAAGACGCCGGTTTTTTACATTTTTACATAAAGAAGGCTTAATATGTAGCCTCTCGGCTAGGCCATGCAAACAACATAGTCTTTTTTGTGCACTTCGGCTTAAAGCGTTCATGGCTGGCCTACAAATATCACATGGAGGATAATGTAGATGTCTGCTGATCCGAACAAACTTGGAATTTTCGTGACTTCACCCCAGAATATGAAGCATGTTTTGGGTGTGACACAGTCTGCCGTGCGGGCAGGGATGAAGACCATGGTCTTCTTTACCTTCAAGGCAGTCCATCTGTCTAAGACCCCTGAATTCGTGAAGG
>Ga0190348_1000394_pt1 | contig 12165 bp, 10 predicted proteins | sample 48721367_MG_FD_161658 | JGI IMG/M metagenome (GOLD analysis project Ga0190348, IMG submission 161658) | Hydrothermal vent microbial mat bacterial communities from Southern Trench, Guaymas Basin, Mexico - 4872-13-6-7_MG | ecosystem: Environmental > Aquatic > Marine > Hydrothermal vents >... | reverse complement strand
GTGATCATGTAGAGTTAGAGGTAGAGTTAATGTATCCGATAGCCATGGAGAAGGAATTGAGATTTGCTATTCGTGAGGGCGGTAGGACAGTTGCTTCAGGCGTGGTTACTGAAATACTGGAGTAGAGGGTATGAGGGATAAAGTTACACTAGCCTGTACTATCTGTAAAAGTAGAAATTATATGACTACCAGGAACAAGAGAACAAAAAAGGATAAAATTGTCTTAAGGAAATATTGTCCTGTTTGTGGAAAACATACCGAACATAAAGAGGTAAAATAGGCCTGTAGCTCAATTGGCTAGAGCTCCGGACTCCAAATCCGGGGGGTGGGGGTTCGAGTCCCTCCAGGCCTGTAGAATATAGGAGAATATTATGTTAAAAAAGATAATTAAATTTTTTAAAGAGATGAACCTTGAGATAAAGAAAATAACGTGGCCAAAGAGAAAGGATTTATGGGAATCCACGTGGGTTGTGGTAATTTTTTCCATTATTCTTACTATTTTTGTTTGGGTAATTGATCTGATATTCTCTAGATTGCTAATAGGGTTGTTGAGGTAATTATGGCAGAGAAGTATTGGTATGTTGTCCATGTATTTACGGGATATGAAAAGAGGGTAAAGGCCTTTATATATGAAGAGTTAAAGAAACATCCTGAACTTCAAGATAAGGTTGAAGAAATTATAATTCCTGAGAGAAAATTAGAAGTAAGAAAAAAGGATGGCAGCACACAGAGTAGAAAAAAGAAGATTGTGCCAGGCTATGTTTTGATAAAGATGGAAGATGACGAAAATTTAATGAGGCTGCTCATTAGTATTCCAAGAATAATGGGATTCCTGGGCTCTCGTACGCCAAGAAAAATATCCGATGCAGAAGCAGAGGAAATGATGGCGATTATGGAGAAGGTTGAAATGCAAGGAGGGATGCCATATATTAAGGGACAGCAGATACGTATAATCGATGGACCCTTTACTGATTTTACCGGGGTAGTAGAAAAGGTGGATCGAGAAAAAGAAAGGTTAACAGTGATGATTACTATATTTGGTCGTTCTACACCTGTCGAATTGAGTTTTTATCAGATTCAACCAGTATAATGCGAGGTGATTATGGCGAAAAAAGAGATTAAGGCAAAGGTTAAATTGCAGATTCCAGCAGGTCAGGCATCACCTGCACCCCCTGTTGGTCCAGCCCTTGGACAACATGGTGTTAATATTATGGATTTTTGTAAAGCCTTTAACGAGAAGACAAAGGGACTTGGAGACAATTTGATTCCTGTTGAGATAGAAATATACAGGGATAATTCCTTTTCTTTTAAAACGAAAACTCCGCCTGCTTCTTTCTTGATAAAGAGGGCTGCGGGAATTGTTAAGGGTTCTGGGGTACCCAACAGAGAAAAAGTGGGAAAGATAACCAGGGATCAAGTAAGAGAAATTGCAAAGAAAAAAATGATAGATCTAAATACTGAAGATATTGAACAGGCTGAAAAGATCATTGCCGGCACAGCAAGAAGTATGGGTATTGTAGTAGAGGAATGAAGGAGATTATATGAAAAAAGGAAAAAGGTATACTGCTTTACTCAAGAAATATGATAAAAAAAAGGAATTTGCTTTACAGGAAGCTGTAAAAGTAATAAAAGATTTGAAATCTGCTAAATTTGATGAAACCCTTGAAGTGCATATAAGATTAGGGATAGACCCCAAAAAGTCGGATCAAATGGTAAGGGGATCTGTCAATCTTCCTTATGGAACTGGAAGAAAGGTTAAAGTACTTGTTTTTGCTGAAGGTGAAAAGGCAAAGGAGGCAGAAGGGGCAGGGGCAGAGTATGTTGGAGCAGATGATCTTATAAAAAAGATTAAAGAGGGCTGGCTGGATGCAGATGTTGTAGTTGCAACACCCGATATGATGCCGAAAATTGGACAGCTTGGCAGGATACTCGGAACAAAGGGTCTTATGCCTTCTCCCAAGAATGGAACAGTAACAAAGGATATAGGAAAAACAGTGGAAGCCCTTAAAAAGGGTAAGATTTCTTTCCGTGTAGACAAGACGGGTGTAATTCATGCGCCTATTGGAAAGGTTTCCTTTGAGGAAAAAAAGTTGTATGAAAATGCAAAGGAATTTATAAAAGAAATCCAAAGGGTTAAGCCGTCGTCATCAAAAGGAGATTACATTAAATCTGTTTATCTTACAACTACTATGGGACCAAGTGTTAAGATTAGCATGAGCGACATCAAACAAAATGTTTTGAAGTGAGGTAGATATGCCATCTGAAAAAAATATCAGGATAGTGAAAGAGATAGAAGAAAAATTTGAAGGAACGAAGGCTATTATTATTGCGAATTTCAAGGGGGTAAAAGTTGATGAGATTAATAACCTTAGAAAGAGGCTAAAAGGAGAAAATATATCATTTAAGGTATATAAAAATAGACTTGCAAAGATTGCTTTTAAAGAGAAAGATGTGCAAGGAATCGAATCACTACTTGATGGGCCCTCAGCATTCGCTTTCGGTTATGACGATCCTGTTACTACTGCAAAGGTATTGTATGAATTTTCGAAGTCAAACGAAAATTTTAAAATAAAAGGCGGATTGTTTGAAGGAAAATTAATCAATGGAGAAGATGTTGTTAAAATCGCAAAGATTCCATCAAAAGATGTATTGTTGGCATCTCTTGTTGGTTCTCTGTCATCGTCAATAACAGGACTTGTATTCATACTAAAAGGAATGATGACAAGTTTTGTTTATACGTTGGAATCAATTGTAAAACAAAAGGAGGAATAATGGCTGAAGCAAAAACTAAAGGAAAGGCAGCTAGCAAATCCAAAAAGGAAAAGATCGTTGAACTTATTGAATCAATGACAGTATTAGAATTAAAAGAGCTTGTTGATGAATTACAAGAAAAATTTGGAGTTTCTGCTGCAATGCCTGTCGCTGCCGCAGTAGCTGGGACTACAGGGACTGCTGCTCCTGCACAGGAGGAAGAAAAGACTGAATTTGACGTTATACTTACTTCCTATGGTAATAGTAAATTACCGGTTATTAAAGAAGTAAGGACAATAACTGCCCTCGGCCTAAAAGAGGCAAAAGAACTCGTTGAGGGTGTTCCCAAGCCCTTGAAGGTTGGTGTTTCAAAGGAAGAGGCTGCGAAGATAAAAGAGACGATAGAGAAGGCCGGAGGTTCTGTAGAGATAAAGTAGTAAAAATGAGGGGGTGGCCCTTTTGAAAATAAAAAGAATAAGTTTTAGTAAGTTAGGTAAGGGAAAAGAGCTCCCTTATCTTTTAGAGGTTCAGCATACCTCTTTTCGTGAATTTGTTCAGATGGAATATAATGAGAAGCCTATGGAGAGACCTGAAAAAGGGCTTCAGGCTGTTTTTAAAGAGATTTTTCCCATCCAGGACATACATGGTAGGTATAGTTTGGAGTTTCTATATTTTAAACTCGAATCTCCAAGATATACCCCCAGTGAAGCACGCAAAAAAGATATAAGTTATGCTGCACCTTTGAAAGCAAGACTAAGATTAGTGGAATTTGAGGAAACAGAAAAAGGAAAAAAAATTAAGAATACCATTGATCAGGATGTTTATCTTGGTGAATTGCCTTTGATGACTCCAGAGGGCAATTTTGTTATTAATGGTGTTGACAGAATTGTTGTTAATCAATTGCATAGATCACCTGGTGTATTCTTTGATATCTCAGATATTGGTGAAGGAAGGAGTTCATATTCTGCAGAGATTATACCTTACAGAGGTCCCTGGATTTCCTTTGCAATTGAATTGAATGAAGTGTTAATGGTATCACTGGATGGGAAGAGAAAATTCCCAGTCACTATGTTATTGAAGGCACTTGGTTATTCTTCAACAGAGGAAATTCTTTCTCTTCTTTTTGACACAGTTACATTAAAGATCCCTTCCAGGAAGTTGGAGACATCGAATCTTGTTGGAAAATTTTTAGTGAAAGACGTAGTTGATACAAAGACTGGCGAAGAGATTCTTCAAGCAGGTACCCGTCTCAATTTTGAGTTACTTACCGAGTTAAAGGAGAGGAATGTTAAAGAAGTTGTTGTTGTAAATTCAAAAAAAGATGATACTCCTCAGTATATTATAAACGCTTTAATGAAAGATAAATCAGATAATGAAGATGAAGCAATGAAAAGGATTTATTATTACTTAAGAGGCACTAATCCACCATCCCTTGAGACAGCGAGAGAAAACTTTAAGCAATCTTACTTTGACAGAAAAAGATTTGATCTATCCAGTGTAGGAAGGGCGAAAATTAATGAGAAATTAGGATTAAATGTTCCACAAGATGTACTTTCCCTTACCCCTGAAGATTTTATCCAAACGGTTAAATATCTTTTGAAAGTAGTAGAAGGTGAGGGAGAGATTGATGACATTGATCACCTGGGCAATAGAAGGGTTAGGGGTGTTGGTGAGATGCTTGAAAATCAATTCAGAATAGCCCTTACAAGGCTTGCCAATACAGTAAAAGAGAGAATGATGGTGAGGGAAGAAGAAAATATAACCCCTCAAGAGGTAATTAATATGAGACAGGTAAGCTCTGTAATAAATTCTTTCTTTGCAACAAACCAATTGTCTCAGTATATGGATCAGACAAATCCTCTTGCTGAATTAACACATAAGAGGAGGCTTTCTGCATTGGGAATTGGGGGCCTTACAAGGGAAACGGCAGGATTTGAAGTAAGAGATGTTCATTATACCCACTATGGAAAAATTTGTCCTATAGAGACACCAGAAGGTGAGAATATTGGATTAATGACCTCCCTTGCTACATATGCAAGGGTGAACAAAGATGGTTTTATAGAGACTCCCTACAAAAGGGTTGTCAATGGAAAGGTTACAAATGAAATTGTTTACCTTAATGCAGCTGAAGAGGACAAGTATACAATTGCTCAGGCAAATATAAGGGTTGCAAAGGATGGAACTATACTGGATGATAATGTTCTTTCAAGAAGAAAGGGAGGATTCCCAATAGTAAAAAAAGAAGAGGTAGATTTTGTAGACCTCGCTCCGATGCAGCTAGTTAGTGTATCTGCATCATTGATTCCATTCCTTGAACATGATGATGCAAACAGAGCACTGATGGGTTCAAATATGCAAAGACAGGCAGTCCCCTTATTAAAACCTGAATCACCTATTATCGGTACAGGTATAGAAGAAAGGGTAGCCAAAGATTCGGGTAGTGTCGTTATAGCTAAACGCTCGGGTGTGGTAACAAAAGTAAATGCCGAAGAAATTTGGGTAAAGCCTGATGAAAAAATCACAATTGAACCCTTTGATATCTACAGAATGAAAAAATTTACGAGAACCTCCCAGAATACCTGTATGAATCAGAGACCCATAGTAAAGGAGGGTGATAGGGTTAACAAAGGTGATGTTATTGCTGATGGTGCTGCAACAGAAAATGGAGAGCTTGCCCTTGGGGAAAATTTACGCATTGTATTTCTACCATTTTTTGGATGGAACTACGAGGATGCAATTGTTATTAGTGAAAGGCTCTTGAAATGTGATATTTTCACTTCACTTCATATTGAAGAGCTTGTTTGCGAGGTAAGAGAAACAAAGCTGGGACCAGAGGAGATTACCAATGAAATACCGAATGTGGGTGAAGAAGGTGTCAAAGATCTTGATAGAGAAGGAATTATAAGAATAGGCGCTGAGGTTAGACCAGGTGATATCCTCGTAGGTAAGGTTTCTCCAAAAGGTGAAACAGAACTTACACCAGAAGAGAAATTGCTGCGTGCAATTTTTGGTGAGAAGGCATCTGATGTTAAAGATAGTTCACTAAGAGTCCCATCAGGGACTTCGGGTATAGTAGTGGGTGTAGATATACTCTCGAGATCCCCCAAGACAGAAAAGATTGAAAAAATAAAGGCACAATATCAAGCCAGTATGGACAGTTTAAGAAAGAGGAAGAAAGAACTTGTGAGAAGTATGCTTCTTGGTAAAAAGATAAAGACACAAATTTTAAATTCGAAAGGGAAAATTCTAGTAAGAAAGGGGACTATTTTAACCGAGAAGCATCTCAGATACATTAACAATTGGGCAAATGTGGATGATCTATCCTTGCAATTCCCAAAGTTTGTTTCACTCTATAAAGAACTAAATCAAATTACTGCATTTACAAAAAAACAGATGGAAAACAGGATTCGTATTGCTCAAAAGGGTGACGAACTTCCTCCCGGAATAATAATGAAAATAAAAGTATCTATCGGGCAGAGGAGAAAGATCTCTGTTGGGGATAAAATTTCAGGCAGGCATGGTAACAAGGGTGTGGTTGCACGAATTGTACCCGAAGAGGATATGCCTTACACAGAAGATGGTCTTCCAGTAGATGTTGTTTTAAACCCCCTTGGTGTGCCATCCAGAATGAATGTTGGTCAGGTGCTCGAAGCACACCTGGGTTGGGCCGCTAAGGAACTTGGGATAAAAATTGCAACCCCTGTATTTGACGGTGCAACAATTGAAGAGATTAGAGATTATTTGAAGAAAGCTGGTCTTCCTATAGATGGAAAGGTTACATTATTTGATGGAAGGACAGGTGAGCCATTTAAGAGGAAGGCTACCGTAGGTTATATGTATATGATGAAATTGATACATATGGTTGATGATAAGGTGCATGCGAGGGCGACTGGACCATATTCTTTAATCACACAACAACCCCTTGGAGGGAAGGCACAATTTGGAGGACAGAGATTTGGTGAGATGGAGGTATGGGCACTTGAGGGATATGGTGCTTCGCATACCCTTCAAGAAATGTTAACAGTGAAATCAGATGATATACAGGGAAGACATAAGATGTATGAGGCTATAGTAAAAGGGGAAAATCCACCAGAACCCGGACTTCCTGCTTCATTTCATGTTCTAAAAAAGGAATTGAACGGTCTGGGATTAAATGTTGAATTATTAAAAAAAGGTGGTAAAAAATGATATATCTAAGACCAAAAAATGATCAGATTTCAAATGATTTTGATATGATAAGAATCTCTATTGCCTCGCCCGAGACGATTTTGAGTTGGTCCCATGGGGAGGTAACAAAACAAGAAACGATAAACTACAGGACCCAAAAACCCGAAAGAGGAGGATTGTTTTGTGAAAGAATATTTGGGCCTGTAAAAGATTATGAGTGTAATTGTGGAAGATACAAAGGCCCAAAATATAAAGGTATAGTTTGTGAAAAGTGTGGAGTGGAGGTTACACTTTCAAAGGTCAGAAGAGAGAGAATGGGACATATCGAACTTGCAGTTCCAGTTGCCCACATCTGGTTTTACAAAGTTATACCCTCAAGAATAGGTCTATTGCTTGGTCTTACTAAACCACAATTGCAGAGTGTCCTTTACTATGAATCCTACATCGTTACAGAAACCGGGGATACACCCTTAAAAGAGGGTCAGATACTCTCTTGGGATGATTACGTAGAGTTGCAGAAAGAATTTCATGGACAGTTTACTGCAAAAATGGGTGCAGAAGGTATTTATGACCTCCTTAAGAAGATGGATCTGGATAAGATGTCAAAGACACTCAAGGGTATGATTAAGACTGAAAAATCTCTTCAAAGAAAAAAACAGGATCTAAAGAAGTTGAAGGTGGTTGAGGCATTCAGGGCATCGGGTAATAGACCAGAATGGATGATTTTGAAGGTCCTACCAGTGATTCCTCCTGACCTCAGGCCCCTCGTTCCTCTTGATGGTGGAAGGTATGCAACAAGTGATGTTAATGACCTGTACAGGAGAGTCATTACGAGGAATAATAGATTAAAGAATCTTATAGAAATAAATGCCCCAGAAATTATCTTGAGGAATGAGAAGAGAATGCTTCAAGAATCTGTGGATGCCCTTTTAGATAATTCAAGGATGTCAAGACCTATAAAGGGAAGAGGTAATAGACCTTTAAAATCTCTTTCAGATTCTTTAAAGGGAAAAAATGGTAGATTCAGACAAAATCTTCTTGGAAAAAGGGTTGATTATTCTGGGCGTTCAGTTATTGCCGTTGATCCTAACTTGAAATTATGGCAATGTGGGTTGCCAAAAGTTATGGCACTTGAACTTTTTAAACCATTTGTTATTCGAAAACTTGAAGAAAATGGTATTACTGATGGTGTAAGAAGAGCGAGACAAATGGTAGAAGATGGGAGCCCAGAAGTATGGGATATGTTAGAGGAAGTTGTTAAGGATCATCCAGTTCTTCTTAACAGGGCTCCAACACTCCATAGATTGTCTGTACAGGCTTTTATTCCTAAACTTGTAGAGGGGAAAGCCATAGAAATCCATCCTTTAGTGTGTCCGCCATTCAATGCTGACTTTGATGGTGATCAGATGGCTGTACATATTCCACTTTCCTTTCACTCACAGATTGAAAGTTATCTCCTGATGCTTGCACCATTTAATATTTTGTCTCCAGCCAGTGGATTGCCAATAGCTACTCCAACGCAGGATATGGTTGTAGGTATATATTATCTTACTGCTGGTAAAAAAGGAAAATATGATGGTCCAATCAGGTTTTATGACACTTTTGAAGAGGTTGAACTTGCAATTCAAGAAGGTATTTTGGAAGCACAAACTCCTGTAAAATTCCTTTATGGAAAAAGGTTCTATGATACAACCGCAGGGAGGGTGCTATTTAATGAGGTTCTTCCTCCCGGCCTGCGATGGATAAATAAAACTGTGGGAAAGAAGGATCTCCAGAATATTATCTTACAGTGTTATAAAACATACGGTTCTAAAAGAACTACTCAACTTTTGGATAATATTAAGGAAAAGGGCTTTGAATGGTCATCTATATCTGGTTTGACAATTGGTATAGATGATATGATTATTCCTCCTGAAAGGAAAGGTTTAATAGATGAAGCTATTAAAAAACAGGATATGTGGAACAGAGAATATTCAAACAAAGGAACCATTACGGAGAGGGAAAGATATAATAGAATAATAGATTTGTGGGGAAAAACTACCGATGAAGTAACAGACAAATTGAGGTTGAATCTCGAAAAAGATCAGGATGGTTTTAATCCCATTTTTATAATGTCAAACTCTGGTGCAAGGGGAAATATGGATCAGGTAAGACAGCTTTCTGGAATGAGAGGATTAATGGCAAAACCACAGAAGAAACTTACAACCCAGGCAATTATAGAAACACCCATTCTTCATAGTTTGAAGGAAGGTCTTACCGTCGTCGAATATTTTATCTCCAGCCATGGCGCACGAAAGGGTCTGACAGATACTGCTTTGAAAACTGCAGAAGCAGGCTATTTAACCAGAAGGCTTGTGGATGTGGCTCAGGATGTAGTAATTACTATGGAAGATTGTGGAACGGTTATGGGTATAGATGTTACTGCACTTGTTGAAGGGGGGAAGGTAATAGAACCTTTGAGTGAAAGAATCATAGGCCGTTTTACAGCTGACGATGTTTATCATCCTATAACAGGTGAGGTAATAATAAATGCTGGTGATGAGATAACAGAAAAAATAGCAGATGAAATTGAGGCTGCAGGTATCGAGAAGGTCAAGGTAAGAAGTGTTCTTACTTGTGAAGCAGAGAGAGGCGTTTGTAGAAAATGTTATGGGAGGAATCTTGCAACAGGAAGAACGGTTGAGTTAGGTGAAGCAGTAGGTATAATTGCAGCTCAATCTATAGGTGAACCAGGCACACAACTTACATTGAGAACTTTTCATGTAGGAGGAATTGCAGCGAAGATCGCTGAGCAGAGCGAAAAGAGGGCTCAATTTGACGGAGAGATCGTTTTTAAAGGGTTACTTTTTCATAAGGATAGAAAAAAAGGAAAGGTGGTTCTTTCCAGGAATGGCATTATATATCTTTCTCATCAAAAGGGTAGATTGAAATATACTGTTCCATATGCTGCCAGGCTCTTTGTTAACGATGGGGATATAGTAAAAGAAGGTGATGTCCTCTTTGTTTGGGATCCATACTCAAATATCATTATATCTGAACAGAAAGGAAAGGTCCATTTTATCGATATTATTCCAAATATTACGCTTAAGGATATGGTCGAAGAAACAAGTGGTAAAAGACAACCTATGATTATTGAAGAAAAAACGAGGAAATTTCATCCTGCCATTGAAATTATAAATAATAAGGGTGAAAAGATCGGAACATACTCTATTCCTAGTGGTGCATACTTGTTTGTGAAGGATGGAGAAACAGTAGATATTGGAGATCTTTTAGCGAAGTTACCAAGGGATATTGCTAAGACAAAGGATATTACTGCTGGATTGCCAAGGGTTGCTGAGTTATTTGAAGCAAAACATCCTTCAGATGCAGCCGTAATTTCTGAAATCGATGGGATAGTAAAGTTTGGAGCAATAAAGAGAGGTACCAGGATGATATACATTCAAGGTGAAAATGAAACGAGAGAGTATCAGGTTCCTTATAGGAAATATCTTACTGTCCATGAAGGACAGAGGGTTTCAGCTGGTGATAAACTCTGCGATGGAACAGTGGATCCTCATGATATCCTCAGGGTTAAAGGTGTAATTGCTGCCCAGCAGTACTTATTGAATGAGATTCAAGAGGTGTATAGACTTCAAAATGTAAAGATCGATGATAAACATATTGGAATAATTGTAAGACAGATGTTCAAAAAGGTGAAAATTAATGATCCAGGCGATACAAAGTTTATTGAAGGGGAAATTGTCAATAAAGACAGGTTGGCAGATGAAAATATAGCCATTATTAATGAAGGTAAAAAACCTGCTACCTTTGAGCCAATTCTTCTGGGCATTACAAAGGCATCATTATCCACTGACTCTTTTATATCTGCAGCGTCCTTTCAGGAAACGACAAGAGTGCTTACCGATGCTGCAATTCAAGGGAAAGTAGATTATCTAACAGGACTTAAAGAAAATGTAATTATAGGGAATAAAATCCCGGCTGGAACTGGTTTGAAGGAATACGCATATCTGGAATTTATTTCAGAAGAGGAAGAAGAAAAAGGAGAAGTGGAAGAAGAAAAAAAAGATAAAACAAAAAGGGTTTAAAAAGGAGAAAATATGCCAACAATTAATCAACTTGTGAAGTACGGTAGGAAAAAAGTTAAGAGAAAAACGAAATCCCCAGCCCTTCAGGGCTCACCTCAGAAGAGGGGTGTTTGCACGAGAGTTTATACTACAACACCAAAAAAACCAAATTCTGCACTGCGAAAGGTTGCCAGAGTGAGGTTATCAAATGGTTATGAAGTAACATCCTACATACCTGGTGAAGGGCATAATCTTCAAGAGCACTCTGTTGTTTTAATAAGGGGGGGTAGGGTTAAGGATCTACCAGGCGTAAGGTATCATATTATTAGGGGTGTTCTTGATTCAAGTGGTGTTGAAGGTAGAAAAAAAAGTAGATCACTATATGGAACAAAGAAGTCAAAGAAATAGGAGGTTAAATGGCGAGAAGAAGAAGGGCCAAAAAAAGAGAGATTCTACCAGATTATAAGTACAATAGCATTCTTGTAGCTAAGTTCATTAACAAACTTATGCTTGATGGGGAAAGGAGCGTTGCAGAAAGGATATTTTATTCTGCTATTGATATAATTACCGAAAAAACAAAGGAAGATGGGATTGAGGTTTTCAAAAGGGCCATAAACAATGTGAAACCTATCCTTGAAGTCAGGCCTAGAAGAATTGGAGGTGCTACATATCAAGTCCCCATGGAGGTAAGACAGGATAGAAGAACCTCTCTCGCTATAAGGTGGATAATTAAGGCAGCAAAGGCAAGAACTGAAAAGACAATGTCAAATAGATTAGCTGGTGAACTTATGGCTGCTGCAAAAAAAGAAGGGGCTGCATTCAAGATGAGAGAAGATACCCATAGGATGGCAGAAGCAAACAAAGCATTTGCACATTATAGATGGTAATAAGGGAGTTTGATATAAGGAAAATACGTAATATAGGTATAATGGCTCACATCGATGCTGGGAAAACCACCCTTACCGAGAGGATTCTGTATTATACCGGAAAGGTTCATAGAATTGGTGAGGTTGATGAGGGGTCTGCTACAATGGATTATATGGACCAAGAGAAGGAAAGGGGTATAACTATAACTTCCGCAGCAACGACTTGCTATTGGAAAGGATACAGAATTAACATTATTGACACACCAGGTCATGTTGACTTTACTGTTGAAGTTGAAAGGTCTCTTAGAGTTTTGGAT
>Ga0190348_1000383_pt1 | contig 12403 bp, 9 predicted proteins | sample 48721367_MG_FD_161658 | JGI IMG/M metagenome (GOLD analysis project Ga0190348, IMG submission 161658) | Hydrothermal vent microbial mat bacterial communities from Southern Trench, Guaymas Basin, Mexico - 4872-13-6-7_MG | ecosystem: Environmental > Aquatic > Marine > Hydrothermal vents > Microbial... | reverse complement strand
TTAATTTTACGCTTTACGATTTATATTTTTTAATATTCTAACGAGATTGCCACGTTCCCTGTGGTCACTCGCAATGACATTTTTTTGTCTTATAAATTCTTTTTTCTTAACCAGCGAACCAGGTAACTAAATAATTAACTAACTAAGCATATACGCTATACATACATAATACTAACGACTATTCAATATTCACTAACGACTAATTTATTATTTCTCTTTGACCTCTCTGAAAGTATAAAATTCAAGTATATCTTTCAATTTAATATCGTTAAATTTTTCAACGCCGATTCCGCATTCAAAACCGCTGTTAACTTCTTTTACATCTTCTTTAAATCTTTTTAGTGAAGAAACTTTTCCTTCATATATTAATTTGCCGTCTCTTATTACGCGTATATTATCATTTTTTGATATCTTGCCATTTAATACATAACTTCCTGCAATGGTGCCAATCTTGGGTATTTTAAATATTTCTCTAACTTCTGCTTGTCCGCAGATGTATTCTTCAATTTTTGGTTTTAAATAACCTTTTAAGGCAGACTTAATTTCGTCAATCAGATCATATATAATTTTATATAATCTGATTTCTACCTTCTCGGATTTAGCTATTTTTTGAACATTTGTATCAGGTCGAATATTAAAACCAATTATTATTGCCTTGGAAGCAGTGGCTAACATAACATCCGTTTCGGTAATATTTCCGACACCCGCGTGTATTATATCAGTTTTTACTTCTTCATCTCCAATTTTTATCTTCTTTATTGCCTCCTGCAAAGCATCTAATGAGCCTTGGGTATCCGTCTTTAAAATTACACTTAATCTATCTACCTTTCCTTCTTTCATCTCTAAAAATAAATTGTCCAAAGAGACTGACGATTCTTTAACGATTTTACTTCTTCCTTCATCTTCCCTTTCGCTAATTATAATTTTAGCGAGTTTATCATCCGGTACTATCTGGAAGTAATCACCGGCTTGAGGCATTTTACAAAAACCTATAATCTCAACCGGAGTTGAAGGCCCTGCTTTTTTTATGCTTTTTCCCTTGTCATCAACAAGGCTTCGGATTTTTCCATAGGATATTCCGGCAATAAAATAATCGCCAATCTTTAGTGACCCATCTTGAATTAATACTGAAGCAATAATTCCTCTTTTCTTGTCCAACTTAGTTTCTATTATTAAGCCTTTTGCCGGGAGGTCAGGATTTGCTTTTAAATCTAACATCTCTGCTTGCAATAAAATAGTTTCCAATAATTTTTCAATACCTTTGTTTTGAAGGGCAGATACCTCTACCATCAGAGTTTCTCCTCCCCATTCTTCAGAAACTAAATCGTATTTTGCCAATCCCTTCTTTACTTTTTCAACATTAGCATTAGCTTTGTCGATTTTATTTATTGCCACGATAATAGGAACATTTGCTGCTTTTGCATGATTAATTGCTTCGACGGTTTGAGGCATTACTCCATCATCTGCTGCCACAACTAAAACTGCAACGTCAGTAGCCTTTACTCCCCGTGCCCTCATTGTGGTGAAAGCTTCATGCCCCGGAGTATCAATGAACACAATTTTTTTATTATCTATTTTAATTTGATATGCTCCGATTCGTTGCGTGATTCCTCCCACTTCTCCTTTAGTAACATCTGTTTTTCGAATAGCATCAAGTAGAGTGGTTTTACCGTGATCAACATGTCCTATTACTGTAACAACAGGGGGTTTTTCAATTAATTTTATAGTTTTATCTTTTTTGTGAAGACTACTTTTACTTTTTAATTTATCAGATAATTCTATCTTGTATCCGTATTCCTTAGCGATATTTTTTAAAATGTTTACAGGAACTTCCTTGTCAACCGAACTTATTGTTCCGAATTGTATAATTTTTTGTATTATCTCTGATAAAGAAATTTTTAGATGTGAAGAAAGTTCTTTCAAATTAGGAAGTTTATTAATTTCTATCACCTTAAGCTGTTTCTTCTTTTCTTTTGCCTTTTTTTTCTTTTCAGCATCGATAACTTCCTTAATTAATTCGATGGTATCCTTATCTAATGTACTCATATGATTTTTAACTTTGATTCCTTCTTTATTTAAAAACCCTATCAGTTCTTTAGCCGGTATTTTTAATTCTTCAGCTAATTCGTACACTCTCATTTTCATTGTATATCGCCTCCACTATAACTTCTATAATCCCTGTTATATCAAATATTATACTATATTAACCAATTCTCCAATTCTCCAATTTGCTTGTTTTAAAGAGACATAGGCAGGCGAGACGCCTATCCTACGAAAATATAAACTTATTGTGCTCATTTGCATTTTTATTGTAGGGGCACAATGAATTGTGCCCTCTTTTTTATACTTCCCTTTACTGTGGGCACGATGCATCGTGCCCCTACAATACTATTTTATTTACTTTTTGATTTTTAATTATAGTTCTTAATCTATGTTTACATCTATATTTTTTAAAAAATCCTTTCTCAATTTATCAAGTGTTTGCAATGGAATATCTTGTTTTAAGGATCTATTTAAATTATTTTTTCTTAAAGCAATATCTAAACATTCAACATTACTGCACAGGTAAGCTCCTCTTCCTGATTTTTTACCGGTCCTATCAATTTCAATATTTCCTTCAGGTGTTCTTATTATCCTTATCATTTCTTTTTTTGGTTTTTTGCATTGACAACCAATACAAGTTCTTATAGGTATCTTTAGATTTCTTATCATTTTTTATTCTTTCTTCTATTTTCTTAATCAGCTAACCAGCTAACCAATACAAATACCTTTTTTAAAATTAATATCATTATTTCTCTAAGTCATCTTTCTTAAGATTATTTTGAGAATCCTGATTATTTTCCTCTTTGTGCTCTGATTCGCTTCTTATATCTACTTTCCACCCGGTTAGCTTTGCAGCAAGCCTTGCATTTTGTCCTTCTTTCCCAATTGCCAAAGAAAGCTGCTGGTCTGGGACAACTACTGTAGCAGTCTTTTCTTTTTCAAATAAATCCACCGTTATAACTTTAGCCGGGCTTAATGAATTAGCTATCAATGTTTTTTCGTCATCGCTCCATTTTATAACATCAATTTTTTCATCTATTAATTCCTGCATAATTAATTTTATTCGTGAACCTCTATCACCTATGCATGCCCCAATTGGGTCTACCCTTTCATCCTTAGAACAAACTGCAACTTTTGACCGCTTACCTGCTTCGCGAGCAATATTTTTAATCTCGACAAGTCCTTCATGAATCTCAGGGACTTCCAATTCAAACAAACGTTTTAATAATTCAGGATGGGTCCTGGATGCAAGTATCTTGGGACCTTTAGATGTTTTTGTTACTTCAAGGATGTAAATTTTAATTCTTTTTCCTTTGTAGTATTCTTCATTTCTTATTTGTTCGTTAGGAAAAAGTATAGCTTCTGTTCTTCCTAAATCTATAATAACATTTCTATGTTCGATTCTCTGCACAACTCCGGTAACAATATCTCTCTCTTTATCAATATATTTTTCGAAAATTACATTTCTTTCAGCTTCTCTAATCTTTTGAACTATTACTTGTTTTGCTGTTTGAGCAGCTATCCTTCCAAATTCTTTAGGTGTAGTCTCTATTAAAATAGTATCTTTAATATTATACTTTTCCTTATCCGATATTGGCAAGTCATCTATACTAATTTCTTTTGAAGGTTCTGAAACTTTTTGTACAATAGTTTTTTTTGTGAATACTTTAATATCTCCGCTGTCTTTGGAAATATCTATTTTTATATCATCTATACTACTTGCGTAATTTCTCTTATATGCTGAAGCTATTGCCGATTCAATGGCCTCTATTAATATATCCTTAGATATTCCTTTTTCTTTTTCTATTTCATCTAATACTTTTGCTAAATTAATATTCATAAATAATATACTTTATCCTCCTTCCATGAAAAATGTTTCAAGTAAATTAATTGCTTAATATATAACAAAAGAGTGGTTTTGAATACCACTCTTTTGAGGAGAACAACCTTTTTACTTAAGCACAAATAATTATAGCATAAAACTATTTTTTTGGCAATATAAATTCGTATCTCGTATCTCGTGAATTGTATATCGTGCCAAACTAGCGTAAAGCGGGTAGCGTATAGTTAGGAAAGAGGAAGCCAGAAGTCAGGAGACAGAATGAAGAAACAGAAATGTTATTTAAAAGATTAATAAAAAATAAAAGTAATTAAATCTGTCATTGCGAGGCGAAGCCGTGGCAATCCCTTTTAATAGGAAGCAATATTATGTTTACATAATGACCAATAAAATAAATACCGTTTTATATACTGGAGTTACCAGCGATTTAAAAAAAAGAATTATTGCAAATAGTAGTTATATGATGTGATGGGATTGCTTCGGTCGTTTTACTCCCTCGCAATGACAAAATAAGAAATATGAGCTATATAACGTGATACTTAATACTCGACATGAGTAGGATTCCTGACTTCTAAATTCTGTCTTCTGCTTTTTATTCTCTTAACGAGATACGATTCACAAGATACGAGATACGAATTTCACTATACGCTAAACGCTGTACGCTCTACGCTAGATTTATTCACTAACAACTAACGACTAGTACACTAACGACTAATTTGCACAGAGGAAACAACATAATTAGAGGAGGTTTGATTTAGTTTGACATTAACTATTTCACCTTTTTTACCGACAAAATCAGGAATTATCACTTTAATATAATTATCTGTGACACCGCGGGAATAGATTCTTCCTTCTTTGTCCTTTATCTCATCTTCGACTAAAATTTCAGCAGTTGAATTGAGGAATTTATTTTGAAAATCATATGATAATTCTTTAGATAATCTTTGTAACATTTTGCTTCTTTCTTTTTTAATTCTGTTATCGACTTTATTGGGCAGCAAATCTGCCAAGCACTCTTTACGATTAGAATATTGAAAAACATGTATTTTTGCAAAGCATATTTTACGAACAAAATTAATGGTTTTACTGAAACTATTATTATCTTCATTAGGAAAGCCCACCATAATATCAGTAGTTATTGCTATATCGGGAATTGTTTCTTTGATCAGGGAGATCTTTTGGTAAAAAAATGAGGTATCGTAAGGACGGTTCATAAGATTAAGAATTTTATCATCACCACTTTGCAGAGGGATGTGAAGATGATGACAAAATTTGGAACATCTTTTAAAAGTATCTAACAATTCGGCATCGATATCTATTAATTCTATGGAACTTAAACGAATTCTTTTTATTCCCTTAAAATTACTAATCAGGGAAATCAATTTTGCTAAATTTACCTCTCCTTTATCTATGTCTCTGCCATATGTACCCAAATTAATTCCCATGAGAACTACTTCTTTAACCCCATTACTACTTAAATCAGAAACCTCTTCCAATACATCTTTCACAGGTCTGCTCCGGGCAGGTCCTCTAACATATGGAACCTTACAATAAGCACAGAATCTATTGCAGCCATCTTGTATTTTGAGCCAGGCGCGAGCACGCAAACTGCTTGATCTATTTTTTAGATTACTGTCGTATTTTTTCAGATATTTTGCAGGATTTACTCTAATAACCGTATCATGGCGATTTATTTTTTCTAATTGCTGTAAAATAGAATTTTTTTCCCCATTCCCTGCTATCAGGTTAATCCCTTCTATTTTTTGTAGATCTTCATAATCAGACTGTGCGTAGCAGCCGGTCACGATTATTTTTGATTTTTTATTTTGGCGGACAGCTTTTCTTATCATCTGTTTGGATTTTCGATCAGCTTCTTGGGTAACAGTACAGGTATTTATTACATATATATCAGCACTTTGGTTAAAATCTACTATTTGAAAGCCTTTATCTTGAAAAAAATTCATAATGCTTTCTGTCTCGTATTGATTTACTTTACATCCGAGTGTTTTAAGGGCAACTTTAATGATGAACGTTCCTCCTTATTTGGTATAGCGTTTAGCGTACAGCGTGGAGCGTATAGTAGATACAGTAATGAGTAACAAGTAATAAGTAATGAGTGAAGACAAGTATAGTATAATAGCATAGAGGGTATTAGTTAATCAGCTAACTATCTTAACGAGATACGGTTCACGAGATACGAGATACTATTCATTCTGTCCGAAAACATCTTTTATTTTCGCGAAAATACCTTTTTCCCCTAAATTTTCTAAGTTTTCTCCGCTTAATTTTGCATATTCCAATAATAAATTTTTTTGTTTGTCGGTCATCTTTTTAGGTATTTCCACTATGATTTTAACATATTGGTCTCCTCGATGCTGAGTTCCAATTTTAAATATTCCTTTTCCTCTGAGTCTGAAAACACTATTCGATTGGGTGCCTGCAGGAATTTTAAGTTTTGCTTTTCCTTCCAAAGTAGGAACAATAGTTGTTCCACCCAATGCAGCTTTTATAAAACTAATTGCATGAGTACAACTTATATTTATCCCGTTACGTTTAAATATTTTATGAGGTTTTATGTATAAAACGATGTACAAATCACCGGAAGGGCCGCCTTTTTCTCCTGGTTCTCCCATTCCGGACATTCGTAGCCGGTGGCCGGTATCCACACCAGCAGGTATTTTTACTCTTACTATTTTATTTTTCTTTACTTTTCCTGTGCCTCCACAATTAGTGCATACATCCTTAATAATTTTTCCTTCTCCTGAGCATCGAGGGCAGGTTCTTACATTGACAAATTGTCCAAACATTGTACTTTGAGTGCTTTTGATCTCACCTGTACCGTGACAATCAGGACAGGTCTGGGGAGAAGTACCGGGTTTGGCTCCGCTCCCTTTACACACTGTACAAGTTTCCCAGCTTGGGATTTCTATTCTGGTTTCTTTTCCAAAGGCAGCGTCTTCGAAACTTATTTCTAAATTATATCTTAAATTAGCTCCTCTTTGAGGACGCGCTCTTCCCTCACTTCTGCGAGTTCTTGTTCCAAAAAAAGAATCAAAAATATCGCTAAAATCACCGAAGTCACCGAAGTCAGAAAAACCTCTTCCCTGAAAATCAAATCCTCCCATGCCTTCGGCAGAACCAAATTGATCATACCTTGCCCTTTTTTCCGGGTCGCTAAGCACTTGATAGGCTTCGTTGATCTCTTTAAATTTCTTTTCGGTATCGCCATCAGATGAATTTCTATCAGGATGGTATTTAAGGGCAAGTTTTCTATAAGCTTTTTTTATTTCCTCGGGAGTAGCATCTTTTTTTACTCCCAAGGTTTCATAGTAGTCTTTTTTGGTCAATTGATGTTTTCCTCTTTTTGCGTATTAGTTATCCAGTCCTCTATATGCCAGTTAATTTAATTCATATATGTAGGTAGAAATGCTCTGTATTCCCGCTTCCGCGGGAATGACAGAAGAAACAGACGGGCACGATGCATCGTGCCCCTACATTTTAATTCTAATTTTCTTCACATGATACGTGATACAAAATCGAAATCGCTTTGTCACTTCATTCTTCGCAATAAAATCTCCGTTTTTTTATTCTAATTTCTGAATTCTGTCTTCGGACTTCTATTCTCTTAACGAGATACGATTCACGAGATACGAGATACGAATTTTGCTACCCGCTACTTCCTATACGCTCTACACTATTAGGGCGTATTCAATACGCCCCTACTTCCTCTTCTCTTTTACTTTCCTTACTTTACTACACGCTCCACGCTGTACGTTCTACGCTAATTTTTTTTGTCTTCGTCCTTCTCGACTTCATAATCAGCATCAACTACTTTTTCTTCGCCTTTCTTCTCTTCAGTTTCAGCTTGGGCACCCTCTGCACCTTTTTTGGCTGTTTCCTGTTGTTGTGTTTCCGCTGATGTCTTTTTATAAATTTCCTCAGCCAATTTATGCGAAGAGGTAGTTAATTTTTCGATATTCGATTTAATTTTTTCTACATTGTCTTCTTCTAAGGCCGCCTTAAGATCTTTGATATCTTCATTTATTTTGCTTTTTTCGTCCTCGCTAATTTTGTCTCCGGATTCCTTTAGAGTTTTTTCCACAGTATAAATCAGAGTATCTGCCTGATTTCGAAGTTCTATCTTTTCTTTTAATTTCTTGTCCTCTTCAGCATACTGCTCTGCTTCTTTTACTTTTTTCTCTATTTCTTCTTCGGTTAATCCACTTGACGCTGTAATGGTTATTTTCTGCTCTTTTTGAGTTCCTAAATCCTTTGCTTTAACATTGATAATACCATTTCTATCGATATCAAAAGTTACCTCAATTTGAGGAATCCCCCTTGGGGCAGGAGGAATACCAACCAATTGAAATTTCCCCAAACTGGTATTATCTTTAGCCATGGGTCTTTCACCCTGTAAGACATTTATATCAACTGCGGTTTGATTATCGGCAGCAGTTGAAAATATCTGGCTCTTGGATGTAGGAATAGTAGTATTTCTTTCAATTAATTTGGTGCATACTCCACCTAAAGTTTCTATACCTAAAGATAGAGGAGTAACATCCAATAACAGAATATCTTTCTTTACTTCACCTCCCAAAATACCGGCTTGAATTGCGGCTCCAATTGCCACCACTTCATCAGGATTAACTCCCTTATTTGCCTCTTTACCAAATATCCTTTTTGCAATTTCCTGTACTTTGGGCATCCTGGTCTGCCCACCAACTAAAATTACCTCATCAATATCTTCTGCTTTTAATTTAGCGTCCTCAAGTGCTTTACGACAGGGTTCTATGGTACTCTCAATAAGATCTTCGGTGAGCTGTTCTAATTTTGCTCTAGTTAGAGTAACATTTAAATGTTTAGGGCCACTGGCGTCAGCAGTGATAAAAGGTAAATTAATCTCAGTCTCTAATGATGAAGATAATTCGCATTTTGCTTTTTCTGCTGCTTCCTTTAATCTTTGCAAGGCCATTTGGTCATTTTTTAAATCTATTCCGTTTTCTTTTTTAAAACTATCTACTAACCAGTGTATTACTCTTTGGTCAAAATCGTCACCGCCCAGAAAAGTATTCCCGTTAGTAGATTTAACCTCATAGACTCCCTCTTCGCCAATATCTAAAATAGATATATCAAAAGTGCCGCCTCCAAGGTCATAAACTGCTACTTTTTCATTTTTTTTCTTATCAAATCCATAAGCAAAGGCTGCTGCCGTAGGTTCATTTATAATCCTTAAAACATTTAACCCGGCAATTTTTCCTGCACTTTTAGTTGCCTCCCTCTGGTTATCATTAAAATATGCCGGTACAGTAATAACTGCATCGTTTATTTTTTCACCAATATGATCTTCGGCATCTTTTTTAATTTTTTGCAGTACCATAGCTGAAATTTCCTGTGGACTGTAAGCCTTACCCTGAACCTCTATTTTAATGTCAGTATGTCCCCCGGGAATTATTTTGAAAGGCAATATTTTTTTCGCTTTTTGCACTTGCTCGTCATTATATCTTCTGCCAATAAGCCTTTTAACTGAAAATATGGTATTTTCAGGATTGGTAACAGCTTGCCTTTTAGCTAATAAGCCCGCTAACCTTTCACCTTTTTTGGTAAATGCAACCATGGAAGGAGTGGTTCTGCCGCCTTCAGCATTTTCTATAACAACAGGTTGTCCTCCTTCTACAACTGCAACAGCAGAATTAGTTGTTCCTAAATCTATTCCTATTATTTTTCCCATGATATTATTTCTCCTTTTCTTAATATTCTTTGATTTAATTTATTCTTTATGTGTATTCTTTTTTTCATTTGAAGAAACCGCAACTTTTACCATTGCTGGTCTTAATACTTTTGACTTTATATAGTAACCTTTTTGGAATTCTTCTATAACCGTATCTTCGGAATATTTATCTGTGTCAATTCTCATTACCGCCTCATGTTTGTAGGGATCAAATCTATGACCAATTGATTGTATAGGTTTAACTCCTTCTTTTTTTAAAATATTACGAAAATCTTTTAAGGTGTTGTTAATCCCTTCTTTTATAGCCCTGGTATCTTTTTCATTTTTAGTAGAATCTAAGGCTCTTTCCAGGTTATCTATTACCGATAACAGATTATTTATAAGCCTTTCGTTGGCAAATTCAATAAATTCCCTCTGTTTTTTCTCCTGCCGTTTTTTGTAATTATCAAAATCAGCCTGCAATCTTTCCAAATGCTTTAGATATTCTTGGGATAAATTATCCTTTTCTTGAACTACTTTTTTAGTTTCTGATAATTCATCTTTTAATTTCTTTAGCATTTCCTCTTTTTCTATTACTTTGCGGATTATTTCGTCTTTATTCATCGATTTATATTTTTTACTTTCTGTAAATTTTACTTTTTCCGGTAATTTCTTTTTATCCTTTTTGTCAAACATCATTAATCCTCCGGGAATATACATTATTAAAGAATCTTAAAATTCGGATAATATCTCACTTAATTTATCTGAGATATATTCTGTAATAGAAATCATTCTGGGGTAATCCATTCTGGTTGGTCCTAAAATTCCTATTGCCCCAGCCGGTTTGCCTTTTATACTATATTCACTTGTTACCAGGCTGCAATTTTGCATTTCTTTTAATTTACTTTCTTTACCGATAATTATTTTTGTCTTTCTAAATCCTAAATATTTTCTTATTGTGGCGGCTAATATATTTTCTTCATCGATTAATGATAATATGTAATTTAATTTATCTATCTCTTTGAACTCAGGATGTTTCATTATATTAATTCTGCCATCTAAATAAACTTTATTTTCAGAATATTTAATATCAAAACATTCTTCCAAAAACTTATGAATATAATTAAATCTTTCCTGAAAGGATATAATTTTTTCTAATTCTTCTAATAACATATTATTTAAATTTGTAATATTTATATCTTTTTCTGCTAATTTGCTATTAATAAAATTAGATAGATAGTTTAATCTATCTTTACCTATTTCTCCGGAAACGTTAATTACCTTTTGGCAGACTAACCCTGCATCGGTAACTATAACAGTTAAAATACGATTATTTCCTAAAGATATAAACTGAATATTTTTTACTACATTATTATAAATAACCGGCGCCAATACAACTCCAATATTGTTAGTTAATTTGGACAATAATTGAGAAGTTATCTTCATCGTTTCCTCAAACTCTTTGCTCTGTCTGTAAATTTGGATAATTTCTCTCTTTTCTTTTTCTTTTAAATAGTTTTTTACCATCAAATTATCTACATAAAATCTATAGCCCTTATCGGTTGGAATCCTTCCCGATGAGATGTGTGGCTGCCATAAATAATCATTTTTTTCTAATAGATACATTTCGTGCCTTATTGTGGCAGTACTTAAATTTAAATGATATTTTTGAGCAATAATAGCCGAACTCACCGGCTCAGCAGTAGTAATGTATCTATGCACTACGGCTGTTAATATAGTTTTCATTCTTTCATTTAATTCCATTTTACACCTCTTTTAGCACTCTCATGAGGAGAGTGCTAATTACCCTAAATAAGATATCACCATGGAGTCTATTTGTCAAGATGTTTGACTAAATTAATTGGTCAATTAACCAATTAATTTAGTCGTTAGTGAATAGTCGTTAGTCGTTAGTTTTAAATACAAATGAATTAGTTAAATAGTACAATTCTATTAATTTAACTAATTAACTAAGAAATAACTAATCAACGAATCGAGATATATATTTAAATTTTAAGTTTTAAGCTATGGTTTTGCGCTTTTCGCTTTTCTCTAAACAATGAGATTGCCACACTCCCTGCGGTCGTTCGCAATGACATTTCTGTTTTTTCATTCTGACTTCTGAATTATGTCTCCTTGCTACTGAATTCTATTTACTTAACCAGCTAACCAGGTAACTAACTAACCAACTAACTAAGTATAAACGCTATACGCTATCAGGGCGTATGCAATACGCCCCTACTTTTTCTCCTTTGTTTTCCTTACTATATACTCGATACTCGATACGCGATACTGTTTTTCTCAATCAACAAATTCTCGAAAAACCACATTGGCCAGAAAAATGCCATCTCTGGTCAATTTTATTTTAACATAGCTCTTTTCTAACAGCCCTAAATTGACCAATTTATTGATCTGTCTACAAAAAATATCATTAAGGCTAACTCCGAATCTTTTCTTGAATTTTTTATAACCTACACCGTCTTTGGTTCTCAGACCTAAAATAATGGTTTCTATCATTCTTTTTCTTAAAGACAATCTTTCGCCATTGTCTTTGGGTAATTTACCGCTCATTGTTTCTTTAATATATTTTACCGGGTTTTCATAATTCATATAGCGATACCCTCTTATATAAGAATATGCCCCTGCTCCTATTCCCAAATATGGTTTATTCTGCCAGTAAATCAGGTTATGCATCGACCTTTTATGGGGACGGGCAAAATTTGCTATCTCGTAGTGTTCAAAACCATTCTCTTCTAAAAAATCTATTACCCAGTTATACATATCATATTCTTCATCCTCGGTAGGCAGGTTTA
>Ga0190348_1000375_pt1 | contig 12618 bp, 9 predicted proteins | sample 48721367_MG_FD_161658 | JGI IMG/M metagenome (GOLD analysis project Ga0190348, IMG submission 161658) | Hydrothermal vent microbial mat bacterial communities from Southern Trench, Guaymas Basin, Mexico - 4872-13-6-7_MG | ecosystem: Environmental > Aquatic > Marine > Hydrothermal vents > Microbial... | reverse complement strand
GAAATTTAAAAGCGGAAGGATAGAAAAGGAAATTAGCGACGATTTTAATCAAAAATATCCTAATTTTCAAGGAAAGGATGATAATCTTAATCAATTTCTGGAGAAAAAAGATGGAAAGTGGCATATACAATTAAGTAAATATCTGAAATGGATTCGTAATAATCCTCATATAATGCCCGAAACAGAAGAAGAAAATTTTGTAAGAAGCATTCTTGCTAAAGAAACTTTGGCCATAGCTACAGCAAATAACGTAGGGCGGGTAAAAGAAACCGATGTCTATTTCTTACAGGAAGGAATCAATTTCTTTACCCAAGATTGTACTTTGGTTTTAGTTGGCGGAACAATTTATCATAAATGTAAGGAAAATAAGGATTATCTCTGGGAAAATATAAAGACGATTGCTAAAGGTGCACTTTTCAACCCAGAAGAATATACCATTTTAAGACCAAATAAAAAAGTATTACTTGATGCATCCTATATTCTCTCCACTGTAGGTGGGCTTTACGGTAGGCTTGACCCCGAAAGAGCTATCCGTATTTTGAAGAAACATTTCAAAACTTTAGAATTATAAATTAATATTTTTAAAAATAAATCAATATTATAGCCAATAATTAGAAAAAATAAAAAAATTTATAAAAAAAGTTTAAGCCAGGAAGGTAAGATATAATGTCGATTCGAATTGATAAGGGTAAAATATTTAACAGAACAAATGTATTGTTTTGGGGGGGCATAATTTTTGCCATTACCCAGTTGACGCTTCCTATCTTTGCCTCTTTAATAGATTTACAAATGAGAGCGATTCATATTATTTTAGGAATTTCTCTTGCCTCATTAGCTTTTCCTTATGGCAAATCAAAGGAAGAACAAACTAAGATTTCTCTTTGGGATTTATTTGTTATTGCTGTAATAATTATTGCCAATGTTAATACATTCTTGAAAGCCATGCAAATTTATATGGTTCCCGGAAGTGCTTCCACATTCGATTTAATTATAGGCACTGCTTTAATTTTAATTATTCTGGATGCTGCTCGGAGGTCAGTAGGATGGGCAATACCAATATTTGTTGCTCTTTTGTTTCTCTACGTCTTTGCCGGTCCAATAATGCCGGGAATGTGGAGACTGGCAGGTCTATCCTGGAAATTTGTGATTAATTCAGTTTACTTCTCTCCGTTAGGCATTTATGGGAGCATTACCGGAATGTCTGCGACTTTTATCGGTATGTTTATCATCTTCGGTGCCCTTATTTCTGGCGCAGGGGGAGGAAAAACTTTTATTGATTCTGCTCTTGCCTTAACCGGGCGATATAGTGGCGGACCGGCTAAGACAGCAGTGGTATCCAGTGCGCTTTTTGGCAGTATATCAGGAAGTGGTGTGGCAAATGTATCTGTTACCGGGAATTATACCATTCCCTTAATGAAAAGATTAGGATATGACCCTGATTTTGCTGCTGGAGTAGAAGCTATTGCTTCCACTGGTGGCGGAATAACCCCTCCTATTATGAGTGTGGCAGCTTTTATCATGGCAGAGTTTTTAGGAGTTCCTTATATTAAGATTATCGGTTATGCTTTAATACCTTGCCTTCTTTACTATACTGGTGTTTTTGCTGGAGTTCATTTTGAAACCATACGTTCTGGTTTAGCAGCTGTACCGGAAAACGAAATTCCCAGTTGGAAGAGTATTTTAACTTTTAGAAGGCTTGCCTCACTGGTTATTCCTACCGGAGTTTTATTATATTTTATAGCCAAAGGAAGTCCTCTTGTTTTTGCCGGATTTTATGCTTGTATTGCGGTAGTAATTGTTTTTTTGTTATCCGATCTTTCTCCCTCCGGGATTAAAGAGACTATTACTAAAATAGGGAAAGGATTGTATGAAGGAGGATTGGGATTGGCGAAAATTGTTCCTATATTGGTAGCGGTTAATATTTTAGTCAATATGATTGGTATAACTGGTATAGCACCAAAACTAAGTGGATTAATATTAGAGGTAGGGGGAGAAAATATATTTTTAGCACTTTTTATTGCTACTTTTATTCCCTTCCTTTTAGGAACCTCTCTTCCGGTAGTTCCGACTTATATATTGTCTCTTTCTATCCTTGCGCCATCACTTTTGCAATTGGGTATGGATGAGATAACCGTACACTTATTTTTCATTTACTGGGCAATTTTAGGGGGAGTAACTCCTCCTACCTGTACCCAGGCTATTGTGGCTGCTGGTATTGCAAAAAGTAACTGGTTTAAAACTGCCCTGGTTGCAGTAAGACTTGGCATTGTAGCCTTTATTATACCTTACTTTTTTGTTCTTAATCCTGCACTTGCCGGTCGTAGTGACTTTTTTAGTGTGGTGATTTACAGCGGAAGTGCATTTATAGGTGCAATTATGCTGGCTTTTGGTTTCTTTGCTCATATAAATAGTAAATTTAACCTTATGCTAAGGATATTATTTGTAGGAAGTGGCTTATTGCTTATGTACCCCAGTCATGTTTTGTCGATTATAGGTATTTTAGCAGGAGTTCCACTTTTTTTGTTTCAGCTTTCTATAGTTAAAAAATTAAAAACTGTAGATGTGTAAGATATTAATAGTAAGCTTTTATAAAAGGAGTCTAAAGTATTAAACTAATTAACAAAAAATAAGCTATTATTTTTATAAAAAAATCTTATTTTCAATTATTTAATATTTTTTTATCTCTTATAAATTTGAATAAATAATTGAAAAAATTCAAAAGAGAAAGGAGGTGAAAAATAATGAGAAAGAGATTGTTAAGTGGTTTAGTGATGGTTATAGTTTTGGTTCTCTTGATTGGTTTAAATGTAGGATTTGCCAAAACAGTATATTTGAATATGGGTAGTACTTCCTCTACCTCTGGATTATATGCCTGGGCTGTAGCTACTGCTTCGGTGATTAATAAAGCTGATAATGATATAAGAGTGACTGTTATTGAAAGTGGAGCTGCTCTGGATAATTTAAGACGAATTAAAGACGGTGCGTTTCATTTTGCTTTATGTGTAGATTCTGCTTCTGCCATGCAATTATATAAAGGTATTAGTACTTTTGAGGGTGAAGGTTGGGAGCCAATAAGATGGTTATTCCTTAGGAATGCAATTACCAATAGACTTCATGTTCGAGCTGATTCGGGTATTAAAACTTTTGACGATTTAGCCGGAAAAAAATTCTGTCCAGGATTCCCGGGTGCTTCTTCCACTGCCAATTTTATAAAATTCAACGAAGTTTTAGGAACCGGAATCGATTTAGTACCTGCCTCATTGGGAGACGCGATTACAGCCTTTAAACAAGGAAAAATCAGTGGGTTGCAAAAGTCAAGTTCTATGGCTTCTTTAGATTCTTCATTAATTGAAGTTAATTTAAAAACTCCTTTAGCAGTTATCGGTTATAGTGAAGAAAATATGAAGAAGATAAGAGCAAAATATCCTTATATTATTTTCTTTGAAACGAAAAAAGGTGGTATTCAACAACTTCCAAATAATCCGACAATTATGGAAGAAGGACAGGTAGTTGGAGCAGTTGCCTCTTCAAATTTACCAGAAGAAGTTGGTTACGAAATAGTAAAGGCATATGTAGAAGGTTTTAAAACAGTTGAAGCTGCATATCGCGGAGTAACAGGTTGGGATCCCATTGCTGATGCCTTTAGGTTAATTGCCCCTGGTGGTGAGATTCCTATTCATGCCGGACTTTATAAGTATTGCTTAGAGAATGGAATTGAAGTCCCAGAGCGTTTTATACCCCCAGAGTGCAAATAAGGGATAAGTGCTTTACTTAATTTAAGTTTTTAAGTAGTTTTGAAGAATGGGGAAAATTAATAGTCTTTTACTATATAATAAAACTGGATTACATGTTTAAGAGGAAAAGACATTTCCATTTTGCAGGGTAACCAACCAAATAAACAAAATAATCATTACTTACCAAAATTAGATTTAAGTTGTTATATAAACAAACGCATTGGGAGGTGCTTAAAAATGATGTACTGGAAAAAGCCAAGCATGTTTTTTATCATAGCACTTTTATTGATTGCCTTTAGTTTTGTAGCTTTAGCTTCTGATCTCCAGGTTCCCAGCCTTGTGGTTGTCCCTATTAGTGGGGAGCCATTAACTAAATTGACTTTTTATGGCTCTGGATTTGTTCCGGGAGAGAAAGTCAGAATTCTTCTTACTGTTGATGATGTACCATACGCATTTGGTGTAACTGGAACCGGAGGAATTGTAACCGTTAATGAGCATGGCGCCTTCAAACTTCAGCCTCGGGGTGGTATTCCAAAAGTAATGCTTAAACCCGGTGTTTACACCATCGAAGCTATTGGCGACAAAGGTTCAAGAGCTACTACACCATTAGAAGTTTTGGAGAAGAAGAAATAAAAGGTAAAAAACTCAATAATTGGCATGAAAGTTGGCTTATTGTAAAGACGGCCTGTGCCAGGCCGTCTTTTTTTAAATTTTTTTAACATAATATTTGTAGTATTAATTTTTTTATTGTATCCTTAATAGGTAGAAGGAAGTGAAAATTTGATAAATAATACACAATTTGAAGAGTCAACAGAATACAACTTTAAGGTAGATTTAAGCGAAAAGGTGGTAACTAGAGATAAGGTTTATTCTATCTTAAGTAAAGCCATCTTTCGTGGCGATTTAAAACCGGGTCAAAGATTAGTAGAATTTAAACTGGCTAAATTAATGAAGGTAAGCAGAACCCCTATCCGTGAAGCAATTATCGAATTAATACAAAAAGGGCTGGCCGTTCCTTCTCCTCCTAAGGGGGTAAAAGTAGCTCCTCTCCCTACCACAAAAGAGCTGACCGAGTTTTACGATATTAGCAGCGTCTTAAGAGGTCTAGCAGCCAGAAAAGCAGCCCGCAATATCACTCCTCGGGAGATAAAACAATTACAAGAGATTATTACTGAAAGCGAGCAATTTTTAAAAGAAGGCTCCCTTAAAGAAATTTTTAACTTAAATAAAAAATTTCATCAAATCATAGAAAAAAGCAGTAATAATAAAGAGCTGCTTTTTTTGTTAGATAATGTTTATGAAAGGTCCAGAGAACGTTTTTCCGAGATATTATCTCGAAAGAAAAGACAGAAAGAATCGATAGAAGAACATAAAGCAATATTAGAAGCTCTTATCAAAAAAGATGAAGAACAAGCAGAACAATTAATGAAAAAACATATAGAGAATGGTAAGGAAGACCTTTTGCAGCAGATTGAACTCCGAGAGAATAATCATATAAAAAACAATAACTCAGAATAAAAGTCAAAAGCAAGCATTAAAGTTCATCAATAGCTTTTTTAAGAGTCTTTACATCTTTCCAGGTTAGGTCTTTAGGGCTGCCCGGGTAAGTTGCTTCGTTTCTTAATAAATAGCTGGGATGAAACATAGGAAATATCTTTATTCCTCCTAACCAATCAAACCACTGGCCTCGAATTTTAGTAATTCCCTGAATAGTTTCTAAAAGATATTGAGTGGGAACATTGCCCAGTGTAACGATAATTTTAGGATTGATTAATGCAATTTGGGTTTCTAAATAAGGAAGACAGCTTTCTATCTCGCTTTTAGAAGGATTGCGATTACCTGGTGGTCGGCATTTTAACATATTAGTTATAAATATATCTTCTCTTTTTATATCAACTGATTGTAGAATTTTAGTTAATAGTTGTCCTGCTTTACCCACAAAGGGTTTACCTTTGAGGTCTTCCTCTTCTCCCGGTGCCTCTCCGATAAACATTACCTTAGATTTTGCATTTCCCTCTCCGGGAACAACCTTGGTGCGGGAAAGATACAAAGGACATTTTTCACAATTTTTACATTCTTCTGCCACCTCTTCTATAGTAAGTGGATTAGGATTTTTAGGCATCAATTTTACTCCCCTTTAATTTAATTATTGAAGTAAACATTAATGAAAAAAACTACTGATAATTATTTAGATAATTAAATATTTTTAAATTTTTATAATTTTACCATTTTCTTATACTTTTTAGCAAGAAATCTTAAAAGGGGTTGATGGGTTTTTAGCTGAAGAGGAAATTTGAGATTATAAAAAAGAGGAATTTTTAGAGTTTTGTAGAATATATATAGTAAACAGTATTATAATTAAGAAAATAATTTGCGATTGTAAAGGCTATAGATAGAAGAAAAAAGTAATAGCTTTTTATTAATAGTAAAAAGGGGTGAGACAATTGAAAAATTTAGAATTATCCCGAATATTTGAGCAGATTGCCAGGATATTAAAGATTAAAGGAGAAAATCCTTTCAAGATTCGAGCTTATGAAAAGATAGCTTTGGTTTTAGAGAATTTACCTATTGATATAGAAACAATTTACCGGCAGAGAGGATTAAATAATATCCCGGGAGTTGGTGAGGGTATTGCCAAAAAGATTGAGGAATTTTTAACTACTGGCAAGCTTGAGTATTATGAAAAATTGAAAGAGACTATCCCTTCCGGGGTGATAGAGCTTTTGGATATTTCTGAAGTGGGGCCTAAAACAGCTAAGCTTCTATATGAAGAATTAGGTGTGGATAATATAGAGAAATTAGAAAAAGCAGTTAGGCAGCATCAGATTAAAGACTTACCAGGGATGGGTGAGAAATCTGAAGATAATATTTTAAGAGGAATAAAATTATACAAAAGACGGAAAGAAAGGGTTCTTTTGGGAACCGCTTTACCTTTAGCGGAAGAGATTGTGGAAAGTTTAAGTCGGCTAGATGAGACTGATAAAATAATCTTTGCCGGCAGCTTAAGACGGAAAAAAGAAACTATCGGGGATATTGATATCCTGGTAACCTCCCAGAAGCCTGAAAAGATAATGAAGACATTTACCTCTTTACCTCAGGTGAGAGAAATTTTAGCCGAAGGGCCTACCAAATCAAGTGTTATAACCAAGGGAGATGTTCATGTAGATGTAAGAGTGGTAGAACCGATTAGTTTTGGGGCTGCCCTGCAATATTTTACCGGCTCCAAAGCCCACAATATTAAGTTAAGAGAGTTAGCCATAAAGAGGGGTTTAAAGATAAATGAATATGGAGTGTTCGATGTTAAAATCGATAGGAGAATAGCAGGGGAGAGTGAACAAGAAATTTATCAGATTTTAGATTTATCCTTTATTCCACCAGAGTTGCGGGAAGACAGAGGAGAAATTGAGGCGGCTCAGGAAAATAGGTTACCTCAACTGATAGAATATTCCCAGATAAAGGGTGATTTGCATCTTCATACTAAATGGAGTGACGGGGCGCATACCATTAGACAAATGGCGGAAGTAGCCAAGAAGAAGGGTTATAAATATATTGCCATTACCGACCATTCGCAATCACTTAAATTTGCCGGGGGATTAACCGAAGAGAGACTGAGAGAGCAAATAGAGGAAATTCAAAAATTAAACCAGGAGTTAAGTAATTTTACAGTTTTTACCGGGATTGAGGTAGATATAAAATCAGATGGCAGTTTAGACTTTTCTGATGAAATATTAAGCAAATTAGATGTGGTGATAGCAGCAATCCATTCGGGTTTTAAGCAGGAGAGCAAAATTATCACCGGGAGAATTATTAAAGCTATGCAAAATAAGTTTGTAAATATTATTGCCCATCCTACCGGACGTTTAATCGGATTTCGTGAGTCATATCAAGTAGATATTAATGAGATGATAAAGGTAGCTGCAGAGACCGGAACTGTTTTAGAAATAAATGCCCATCCGGAAAGGCTTGATTTGAATGATGTTTATTGCCGGATGGCTAAGGAGAAAGGGGTTCAATTGGCAATCGAAACCGATGCCCACAGTATTGATGGGTTAGAATTTATGAATTTAGGAGTAGATGTCGCTCGCCGAGGTTGGTTAGAAGAAAAAGATATCGTAAACACCCTACCTTTGGATAAGTTAGTGAAGAGATTGAAAAATAAATAATAAAGCAATTCTTTAAAAGGAAGCAAGAGTATTGATGTTTGATATTAACAATGAAGATGAGAAAATAAATCAAGAAAAAATTTCTAAAATAAAAGATATTATTGAATGGCTATTAAATTCTTACTATAAAGCAACTGGGTTTAAGGTGTTATTTATGGATAAAGATGGTAAGATATTTTTATCTTCAACTCCTGATGTATTTTTTTGTGATTTTTGCAAATTAATCCAGAGTAAATCAGAAGGAGAGATAAGGTGTTTCAAATCTTTTAGTGATGGTATGTCAAAGAGTGCCGAATATGGATTTCCCTATATTTATCGCTGCCATGCCGGTATTATTGAATGGGCTGCTCCTTTTTTATTTGAGGGTGAATTTTTAGGTTGTTTTATTTCTGGTGGAATTTTGATGAGAAAGCCAGACTCTTCTTTTTTAAAAGAGATAAAAAAAGTAGATAAAAGTTTAGGACTGGAGGAGTCTCGGTTAGAAGAAATTCTTAAAAGGATTAAGATAGTTTCCGAGAAAAAGGTAAAAGCAGCTGCCGATATTCTCCATATTATGGCTAATTATTTAACGAAAATGGAGTTAACAGATATTAAATTACGTCAGGAGAAATATATACAACAAGCAAGAATTTCCGAGGAGATTCAGAAGATAAAAAGGGAAGAATTAGAGTTGAATGAGAAAGAAGAGAAAAATGAAAACTCTTTTATTTCTATCTGTTCGCTTTACCCCTTAGAAACCGAAAGAGAATTATTAAGAAGAGTTAGGTTAGGAGATAAAGAAGGAGCAAGAGAAGTATTAAATGAAATATTAGGAAAAATATTATTCAAAAATGCCGGTCAAATAGAATTAATTCGAGCGCGAATCTTGGAACTGGCAGTGGTTCTTTCCCGAGCTGCAGTTGAAGCTGACGCAGAATTAGAAATGGTTTTGGGATTAAATTTTGAATATATTCAAGAATTAGGCAAGATTAAGACCATTGAAGACTTGTGTATCTGGATTGTAAAAGTTTTAGATAGATTTACCGAATCTGTTTATGAGAACAGAAATATTAAAAATGTAGATATTATCAGAAAGGCCAGAGAATTTATTCGAGCAAATTATAAAAAGAAGATAAAATTGATAGATATAAGTAGAGCAATTTACCTCAGTCCTTATTACCTAAGTCATATTTTTAAAAAAGAAACTGGGTCAACTCTATTAGAATATCTAACTAAAGTTCGCATCGAAGAAGCTAAAAGATTATTAGAAAATACTTCTTGGAATACTACTCGGATTGCTTTCGAAGTAGGTTATTCAGACCAGAGTTATTTTTGCAAAATCTTTAAAAAAATAGAAGGTATATCACCTTTTGAGTATAAAAAAAGAATGAAAAGATAATTAACGTATCCTGTTATTATATTAATATTCCTCTTGCATCCCTCTCTATAAGCCTCTTGACAATATTTCTACGACTTCTTAATTGAAGTTTAAATCGAAACTGTAAGAAATAACATTATTTTTTAAAAAAGCAAGATATTACCTAATAATACAATAATACATATATCTTTAATTAGGTTTGTTTTATAAACTAAAATAAAATTATATAAAAATTCGGAGGTAATACTGTGGTAAATTTGGATGATATTTCAAAAGCTTTGCAAGGAGGAGACGCGGAAAAAGTAAGTGAACTTGTTAGACGGGCTTTACAAGAAGACATAGTACCTAAGAAAATTTTGGAGGAAGGGTTAATCCATGGGATGTCTATTATTGGAGAAAAATTTAAAAAAAATGAAGTATATGTTCCCGAAGTTTTAATTGCTGCTCGAGCAATGCATGCAGGGATGGATGTGTTAAAGCCAAAATTGACCGAGACGGGTGTAAAGAATATAGGCAAAGTAGTAATGGGTACAGTAAAGGGAGATTTACATGATATAGGGAAAAATTTAGTGAAAATGATGTTAGAGGGCGCCGGGTTTGAGGTTATAGACTTAGGGGTAGATGTTTCTGAGGAAAAATTCGTAGAAGCTGTAAAAGCACATCAACCAAACATAGTGGGTATGTCTGCTCTTTTGACTACTACGATGGTAAATATGCCAGAAGTTATAAAAGCGCTAGAAGCTGCAGGATTAAGGGATAAAGTTAGAGTAATGGTAGGAGGGGCACCGATAACTCAAAATTATGCTGATCAAATAGGAGCAGATGGATACTCTCCTGATGCTGCTTCTGCTGCAGATAAGGCTAAAGCTTTTCTTAATTAAGTATTATAATCCATTTTTAAGGAGTGTCCTTACATTTATGAATATTAATAAAATTATTAGAGGAAAAAGACTGGTAATCCCTTTACTTGGAGCACCGGGTGTTACTCTTTCGAAGACTACTTTAAGAGAGAATCTTACTGATCCCGAGATACAGTATAAATCCCTTTCGATGTTAATAGATGAATTCTATCCTGATGGCATTTTTCCTATGATGGACCTTACCATAGAAGTGGAAGCTTTAGGGTTAAAATTAAACTTCCCTAAGAATGCTTACCCTTCAGTAGCAGAGAATTCTGTTAAAAAAAGAGAAGATTTAAAAGTCCTGAAGGATAGTTGGCATGGGATTACCGGGAGGATGAAGGTTTTTGTAAAAGTTATGGAAAGAATTGCTGAAAAATATCCTATAATAAAAGGTGGCTATGTAATTGGACCTTTTACTATGGCTGGAGAACTTATGGGTGCGTATAATATAGCTACGAAGGTAATGTTAGACCCCGAACTGATACTTGAATTTGTCAATTTCTCACTCGAAATAATTAGTGAATATGCTCAGGCTCTTTTTAATGCTGGAGCAGATATGATAGCAGTTTTAGAACCATTAGCGGTTTTGCTATCACCGAAGCAATTCCAAAAATTTTCTCTTTATCCTTTTAAAAGATTAATTTCTAATCTAAATAATAGACCTTTAATCCTACATATTTGTGGGAATACTAATCATCTTATAAAATTAATGTGTGATTCAGGGGCAATAGGCTTAAGTTTAGACAGTGGAGTGAATTTTGAAGAATTAAAGAAGATAGTACCAGAAAAAATTGCACTTATAGGCAATTTAGATCCTACTGAAATATTTTTACAATCTACTCCTGACCAAGTTGTAGAGGCTACTAGGTCTTTAAGAGAAAGTATGAAAGATGTTAAAAATTTTGTTTTGAGTTCAGGCTGTGATATCCCAATAAATGCTCCTTTAGAAAATATTGCAGCCTTTATGAAAGCAGCTCGGGGGTAGATAACCGATTATTTTAATTGTTTAATGATGATGATAGGAGATTAACAGGATGATAAAAGTAACTTTCTTACCTGATAAAAAAGATATTAAAGTGCCTAAAGGAACTACTGTACTAGAAGCACTGGAAAGAGCAGGGATAAATATCGATACTCCTTGTGGAGGGAAGGGGGCTTGTGGTAAATGCAAAGTATTAGTTGTTGAAGGAATAACTTCTGCTTCTCCCCTAGAAAAAAAATTTTTGTCAGAAGAAGAAATAAAAAAAGGTTTTAGATTAGCTTGTCAAACTAAACTTTTAAAGGATACCATAATAGAAATACCTTTGGAAATAAGATTGGATTTTGAAAAAGTATATTCTATAAATCTGAAAGGAGATATCAATCATATTGAAAACAATTTTATCCTTGATCCTAATTTTAAGAAAATATTTTTAGACCTAAGAGGACCTTCTTTAGAGGATCAAAGATCGGATTGGAAAAGAATCAAAGACGGATTATCTTTGAAGAAGATAGAAAATATTTCAAATTTGAAAATATCTGTAGAAATATTAAAAAAGATACCTAATCTGATTAGAAAAGCTGGTTTTAAAATAACAGTTACTATACTAAATAATGAAATCATAGATATAGAAAATGGCGATACTACTAAAAGTAGTTATGGTATTGCCTTTGACATTGGGACAACCACGGTAGCAGGTTATTTAATTGATTTGAAAGCCGGAAGGGAACTTTCTGCAATAGCTAAAACTAATCCTCAAATTACTTATGGTGAAGATGTTATTTCCCGTATTGAATTCGTCCAAAGGCACAAAAATGGTTTAGAAAAATTACAAAAAGAAATAGTAAATACTTTAAATGAAATAATCAAAGAGACTACTCAGAAAGCAGAAATAGATAAAAATAATATTTACGAAACTGTAATTGTTGGTAATACTTGTATGCATCATCTCTTTTTAGGACTTAATCCTACTAATTTAGCCCCTTCACCTTATATCCCAGTTATAAAGGAAAACCTTAGATTGAAGGCAAAAGATATCCCTGGGTTATCACTTAACCCAACTGCTAATATTTATGTACTTCCTAATATTTCTGCCTTTATAGGTGCAGATATTGTAGGAGGTATATTATCTACTTCTATGTGGAGGGAAAATAAGACCGTTCTTTTTGTGGATTTAGGGACTAATGGAGAAATAGTATTAGCTTCAAGGGAGAGATTATGGGCTTGTTCTACCGCAGCTGGGCCAGCTTTTGAAGGGTCTCGAATTAGTTCAGGTATGAGAGCGGTAGAAGGTGCAGTAAGTAAAGTAAAAATAACTAATAAATTAATTAATTGGCAAACAATCAATGATATCAAAGCAAAAGGTATTTGTGGTTCAGGTTTAATTGATTTAGTTGCGGAGATGTTTAAATTGGGGTTAATAGATAAAAGTGGTAAACTTATAAGTAGAGAAGATTGTCCATCTGAAATAAGCGAGGAGATT
>Ga0190348_1000373_pt1 | contig 12673 bp, 10 predicted proteins | sample 48721367_MG_FD_161658 | JGI IMG/M metagenome (GOLD analysis project Ga0190348, IMG submission 161658) | Hydrothermal vent microbial mat bacterial communities from Southern Trench, Guaymas Basin, Mexico - 4872-13-6-7_MG | ecosystem: Environmental > Aquatic > Marine > Hydrothermal vents >... | reverse complement strand
GTTTCTATTTTACCGCCGCTGAGGCTTTTTGACTTAAGGATTTGCGGCTTTCACCTAGGTAATTTTTTGGCGAGTTCTGGCCAGACATTAATTAAATTAATTAAAATTAGCTCGGGATAAACAAAAAATGGGGACAACTATGTGTGCTCAAAAAAACTTGGGACACCAAAAAACTTGGGACACAATACATATTTACCCTATTTTTTCGTAAAATTGATGATGTTATACAAAGTGCTTGTTTGTCTGTTTCTCGATGAAAAAAACAGAGGGAGACGTATGGTTTTTTTCAGTTTTAAAGTTGATAAAACGAATGGTAATTACCAGGGAAAAAACGCCAACATGTCCCCTTTTTTCACCCTCTCTGGTATTAAAAGCTTAATTTAATTCCAGTGCTCATTTTTGCGTAAACCCGATTTTAGATTTTTTGCCCCAAAAATCGCGTTTAAGGCTTTATTTAGGGGATTATTTAAAGTTAATTTATTTAATATCAATAAAATAGTGAGGCCCGACCCCTCTTCTTTCCAACTCCTTCCGCTAGATAGATACCCTGGATTTTTTCTTAGTTTCCTCCACAACTTCGTCAACTTGGCCCTGTTCCTCAATTTGTTTGGTTCTTGAGCGGAGATGTTTTTTAAGCTTGAGATGAGGCACCCCTTCTTTAAGCCACTTAGGGGCTGGTTTTCCTCGCAGGTGGTGGTCAAAAAACTCCATCATGCGCACCGTGTAGTCTTTCTGATTAGGGAGTTTACGGAGGCCATGATTTTCTCCTTGGTATTGGAGCATGATGACTGGTTTTTGTAGCCGGCGGAGGGTGTTGTAATATTCAATCCCCTGATTCCAGTCAACAGCCCCGTCCTTGTCATTATGGAGGATGAGAAGAGGCGTGTGGACTTTTTGAGCGTGAAAAACAGGTGAATTTCTGATGTAAGCTTCTTGGTAATCCCAGTAACCACCTTTAAAACGACCCTGGCTGCTTTCAAAAATGGGCTGGTTAGCCGAGCCGGTGTTCCAGTAAATCGAGCTGTACATGCTAATCATGTTGGTTAGCGGAGCTCCCGCCACGGCGGCCTTAAAGATGTCGGTTTGAGTGACCAGAAAGGCAGTCTGGTAGCCTCCCCAGGAGTGCCCGTGAAGGCCAATTCGTGATTCATCAACAATGCCTGTAGCCACAGCCGCCTTGATAGCTGGCAGCACGCACCAAACGGCTGAAAGGCCTGGATCATTAACTTTGTAAACGATATCAGGCATGAGTACAGCATAACCACGACTGGTGTAGACTGACTTGTTAAAGCCGTTGGCATAAGGGGTAAAATAACGATGGAAGTTCTGAGAGAGTTTTTCATAAATGTAGACGATGGTGGGGTAGGCTTTACCCTTCTCGTAGTTCGCGGGGAGGAAAAGGGCGGCCTGGAGTTTGTCCCCTTTGGCGCTTTCATAGTTAATCAAGACGGAGCCTGAAGACCAGTAGAACTCTTTCTGCTGTGGATTGGCGTCCGTGATTTTTCGGCCCTTCTGGAGGTTAGCCTTGGCCACGTAATAATCGGGATAGTCCTTGTATGTTTGACGGGTGTAGAGAAAAATGTTTTTATCTTTGGCCTTGAGCAAACCACTGAAGATGGCCTCATCCCACAAAAGCACTTTAGCTGGTGGTTTTCCTCCATCAATACGGACAATGCCGCCTTTCTTGGTCCATTCGCCGTAAGCTGTAAAATATTGGGGCTGGCTTAAATCAATCCCTTTTTCATCAGGGTCAAGCCGAAAACGTCGTTGGTAACGGATACCCTTTTCCCGGCCATTGACGGTCAGGTTCATAGACTGTCCCTTAGCGATGGGCACTAGCCAGACATCCCAGTTATCATAGAGGAGAACAGCCCGGCCTCCCTTGACCCAGCCAAAAGGGTAGATCGGGGGCTTAATCACATTGTGATCATCCTCGGTGTCAATGAAAGAAGTCGGCACTTTTTGGGTGATGTTTTTGCTTTGACCAGAAGCGAGGTCATAAGTGTAGAAATGGCCATCATTGTAGTAGAGAATGTGAGTCCCCTCAGGAGAAGGCCCAAAGTACCAACGGCATTTCTGGAGAGCTAATCTTCGTTGGCCTGTTTTTAAGTCGACGACGTAAATATCTTGATAGCGGCGGCCATCAAGATTGCCGGGCAGCTCGTAGGGGTTATTGTCAAACCCAATCCCCCACTGGTATTTTGGACTTGGTTCAACGCGGCGGAGTTGTTCATCGGCCAGACGAACGAATTTTTTCTCTTTCAGCCAGTAAACACATAGATAGCTGAATTCTTTATCCCGCTTCTCCTGGACCTGCTGCATTGATTGGAGCCCTTTATCCAGCCAATGCCAGATGACTAGGCCGGGTAGATCTTCATCAGAAATTTTTTCAGGGGCACTTGGCGGAGTTTCCTGGGGAGGTTTTTTAGCTTCACTGGCGTCCTTTGTTTGGGCTTCTGGCTCCTTTTTGTCTTGCCGGGGAGCCTCTTCCTTCACATCAACTTCATGAATGCCGAAGAAAAGGGCCGAAAGGTCTTCATTCCACTCGGGAGGGCGGTAAGGGCTGATGGTCATATTTGGAGGAAAAGTTTCATCATCTTGGGGATCGAAAATAATCAAGGTGGGCTTAGCCTGGTTGAGACCGGTAAAGCCCAGCAGAGAGTAAAGCGGTTGTTCATATTTTTCATCTTCTTTTCCTTTCAATACAGCCAGGGCTTCTTTCTCTTCTGCCCAAGTTAATTTTTTATAAACTGCTTCATCATTATCTAGAACAACAACTCGGCCACTCGACAGGTGGCGGATTTGGACTCCGTTACCAGCTTTATCCTTGGCGTCGATGGTCCAGGCGAGCCAATGCCCCTGCTTGTCGAAAGCAAATTCAGAGACATTGCCGATGTTGAGCTTCTGGCCAGTTTTTAGTTCGTAAAGGATTAAATCCGAGCCCTCCCATTTTTCTTTTTCTTTCTCCTGAGTTTCGGGAGGATTCTTATGAAGAGCCAACCAACCCGGGTTTTCACCAGAAAAAGAGAAATTTTTTATCCGGTCGAACTCGATTTTTTCACCGGTTGCCAGGTTGACCAAGCCCACTTTTCGGTAGAGCTTTTTCTTTTGCTGCCGCAGTTTCTTGGCTTCTTGCTGCGTCGGGGAGATGGTATAAGCCAGCCATTGAGAATCAGCGGAAAAGGCGATTTTGCCTGGCCGTTGGTAGCGGGAGGTTTCTCCGGTGGGGAAGTGATATGACTTTTCTCCCTGCGTCATCCGGACAATGACTTCGCCATCACCTTCATTCGGGCCAAGGTAGTAAGCAAACCACTGGCCGTTATCAGAGACAAGCGGCGAACGGATTGTCTTCCAAGCCATGATATCTTTGATGCTCTCGAGGGGGCGGAGCGGCGAGGTTGTTGCTGGCGAGGTAACCGCTAAATGGCCTGAAATAAGTAAGAGTAAACCTAGGGTAAGGAAAACAGCTTGTTTTCTAAATTTTAGCAAAGGGCCCTCCTTTATCTTATATTTTGAGGAGATTGAATAATTTTAATGAAATTAAAGAGTGGACTAACTCTAATAAGAATTTCATTTGCCCTAGCTCCAAAAAATATAAGTTTAAACTGAAAAAGTAAAGATAATATTCAGGCCTTCGCCTGGTTTTTTCCGTTTTTTTGGGGGGATCAAAATCCTGCCTGACTTCCATTTATATTGATAGCTGAAGCTAATTAGGGGATTTTAGTTTGTCCTGAAGAAAGTTAGCCTATCTTTTTTCTAAAGAATCACTTATATTGTAAGAAGGGGTATAAGATAAAGCAATTCAATATTTACTGATTTTTGGCCCTCGTTTTTTGTCTTTTACAAATTATGGGGAGATCGAAGTAATTGCTAGCAAAAGAATCAGTTTCATTTTCTAAAAAATGAAAAAATTATCTGTTTCGGCTTGATTCGGCCGCTTTAAAATCTTTAACGGAGAAGGTTCTGGCCGATCAGAAAACTCTCCAGCAATTTTTCCAGGATTCTCTCTTTGAGAAAATGGGAGAGATCATTGGTGAGAAGGCCATCTTTGTTTCTCCAGAAGGAAGAACAATAAAAGGCCCAAAGGCAATTGGACATTACTTCGCCGCTTTAAAAGATGGAGGAGTGAAAGAAGTTGAATTTGAGCCGGCCAATGTTTATGTTAGTGAAATAAGAGGTCCGGAGCATAATTATGTGGCCTATATTATCTGGCGTTTTTTCTATATGTCCCCCGAAGGAGCTGATCCAGCGGGGAGTTGGGCTAGAGTTTCTTTGCATCGTTTTAATTGTACTTGGGAAAACCCTTGATGTTAGCCAGGGAATATAACCCTAATTATGTAGCAGCTGGCTTATTCTGATTTAAGTTGATGACCACAATAGGGGCATGCTTTCCAGCTTTCTTCTACTTGCCGGCCACATTTAGGGCATACGGCAGTAAGCCTATTCCCACAATGAGGACAGAAGGTAAATTCTGAATTTACTTCTTGATGGCATTGAGGGCAAGTAATAAGGTTTTTGGAAGGGGGCAAAACAGTCGTATTGTTGGAACGGACAATGAGATAGATAATAAGCCCGATTAGATTGCCAGGGAAAACTGGGGGAGGAAAACAGGGGACGCTGAAAACTGGGGACGCAATACATATTTACCTATTTTTTCGTAAAATTCAAATTAAGCACACCTCACCCCTTTAGTGCTATGATGAAACTAACCAAGCAAAATTTTTGGTTTGTTGTTTTATCAATCTTGTTTCGTTTGGTTTTAGGAACCGTAATTGCTCCCATGTCCTCAGGTTTCCTGCTAAGTTTGTCCCCACCGTATCATTTGATCTTAGCTCCTTAAACTTAACTTAAACTTAGTTTGAAGGTAACTAGGTTAGTAGTTTCCTAGTAATGAGGAGAAGAGGCGATTTGCTTTCTTGGTGGGGGGACAAATACGCAAAAACCAGGTGAATAGGTGAACTGTCACCGATTTTTTTAGAATTATGTGAATTAGGGAGCGAAGCTGGAGAGAACAATACCCCATTTTGGTCTAGAAACTGGCCAGGAGCTGAGAAATTTAAAACTTAAAGCTGAGCCAGCAGCCTCGGCAGCAGAGGCAAATTTAAGGTGGTCTCGATTTCAGAATTAGTGGAGAGCAGCAAAGTGCCCATTCAACTTAGGTGGTGGTTTCAGAACTTGGGGATTCTTCTTCTCCCGCCAGCCAGAGAGCTAGAGGGCGATAGAGAGCGTGAGCAAATTTGGTGAAAGGAGCGGTAACCAGGAGATTGAAAACTATAACTAAGTGAAAGGCAAAAGCAATGTAAGTTGGCCAGGGAAGGTTGAGCCATTTAAAAATATCTAGAATAAAACCCGTAAGTCCAGCCAAAAACATCCATAGAAGAAATAGCCAGTCTGAAGGGTGGGAGTATTCAGAGTAATTGTTTGGACGTTGCAGGCGGAGAAGAATAAAGTAGCCAGCTCCGTAAAGAAGGATTAAGCCGAAAATAATCCCCATTATTTTGGCGAAAAGACGGGAAATTTCAGGAAAGCCGTAGAAATCGGCTCCAAAAACGAGAATGGTGGCCAGGAATAAACCAGCAAATCCCCAAAACAAGGCTAAATGAGGGAGGTAACGATCACTTTCGGAACAATCCCGGAAGCGTTTTTGAAGGATGATTTCATTGGTTATTACTTTGATTAAACTAGTCAGCAATTTTTGCGGAGATCTAGAAGGCAGACTGGAGTTTTTGTTCAAACTTTTAAGCATGATCAAGATATGGGCTAGGGCAAAAAAGGCGATAAAAAGGCCCATTACCAAGCCGGCAGTGTGGAGAAAGTCCAGTCCGATGAAGGAAATAGGCACCGCTTGAGCTGTGTCCGGATGAGGGTTTCGAAAATAGATAATGCCCAGGGACGCGACAAAGGTCAAAATTATCCAGGTTAACCAGGAAGATATTCGGCCATAAAAAAGATCTGCTATTTTGCCCAGAGAATATTTTCTGATAGCCCATCGCCGCAGAGCCATCATTAATCCGCCAGGATCTGCTTCCCGGGGGCAAGTATCTGAACATTCACCGCAGTAATAACATAACCAGAGATCAGGAGCAGCAGTTATTTTCTCCTCAATTCCCAGGAGAGAGTAACGGATTAGCTTCCGCGGAAAGGAGTGATTTTCGTTGGACAAGGGACAAATGGCTGTGCAATTTCCACAATTATAGCAGGCTGAGATATCAAAAGCGCCTAATTTCTTGACTTGATCAATAAATTCGGGTTTAACTTTGGTCATTTTTTCCTCTTTAGCTGATAGTTAAGCATTAATCCTTACTCCACCAGTTTATATTTATAATATCCTTCATCAGTGACTTCCTCTGTTTCTTCAATAACTCCGTATTTTCTTAAAGCCATCATCCAGTACATAACTTGATAGGTGGGTTGACCCAATTGAGCAGCGACTTCAGGGACGGTTAAATTTTTTTCTCTGAGGGCAGCCACAATTTTTTCTCGAAAAAAAATTTCTTTTTTTATAATTTCGTTTAATTCTCCTTCTCGGTGGGCCATTTTTTCTCCTTGATTTAATTGCTGCTTCCCCGGGCCAGAGCTTCAATCATAGCCTCCACCTGGTCATCCGTGTATCCTTCAAGATGGAGAGCATCTTGGGGGCAAACCGGCACACAGCCGCCGCAACCTTTGCAAAGAGCGCGGTTGACGTCTGCTATTTCTTTCCCAGCTAAATTAGTTTTGGTAATGGCCTCGTAGGGGCAGGCAGGAGCGCAAAGCCCGCACCACTGACAACGTTCTTTGTCAACAAAGGCAATCAGGGGCTCGAGTTCTACGTATCCTTTTAGCAGCAGAGCTGCCGTTTTAGCGGTAGCAGCCAACGAAGAGGCGACACTCTCAGCTAAATTCTTGGGACCCTGGCTCGTCCCAGCAATAAAGACGCCATCAATCACTGTTTCTACCGGGCGAAGTTTAGGGTGAATTTCATTAAAAAATCCGTCCTTGCCAAGAGGAAGTTTTAAAAGATTTACCAACTCCGAGTTTTCTCGAGGGATCATCCCGGTCACCAGCACAATCAAATCCGTGTCTAGCTCCAGTTCTTCCCCTGCCGTTAATAAGTCCTTTACTTTAATTTTTAGCTGCCCGTTGTTTTTAACGACCTGAGGCGGCTCTGTGGCAGCAAATCTAATAAACACCGATCCTTGGCGGCAAGCTTCTTCGTAGAGAGGCTCGAACTTGCCGTAGGTGCGGATATCCCGATAAAAATGAAATTGATGGATGGAGGGATTGATTTCATTAACCAACAGAGCAGTATGGATAGCGGCATTACAGCAAAAGCGGGAGCAATAAGTATGGGCTGCTTCTTCCCCAGCGGATTGGCGCGACCCGACACAATAAATATAACTTATTCGCTGAATAGGCCGACCATTATAAGTGAGATTTCCTTTTCCTTGAGAATTTTCAACCAGTTCTTTGAACTCAGGTAAAGTGATAATTTGGGGAGCTTCTCCATAGCCAAATTCTCCCTTGCTGGGTTGATAATTCTCGAATCCCGTAGCCACAATAATGGCTCCAACATTATGAGTGACGATGTTGGAACCTGTCTTTATTTTGACTTCGAAATCGCCAATGCAACCCTTTTTTTCCACTATCTCTGCCGAAGTATAAAGAGTTACGTTTTCTCTCTTTTCTAGTTCCTCTAAAAGAGAAGCAACGAGTTGCGGACCGTTTTGATTATGGGGATAAAGAGAGCGAAATTTACTCAACCAACCGCCTACCCGTTGCTCTTTTTCCACAACTACCACTTCAATCCCCAAGTCGGCAAGAGCCGCGGCTGCTCTCAGGCCGGCAATACCGGCGCCGATAATTAGAGTTCTTTTGACCGTTTCCAAGCGGAAAGGTTTGAGAGGCTTGGTTAGTTTGGCCTTTTCAATTCCCGCGGCAACCAGTTTAATTGCTTTTTCTGTTGCCCCTTGGGGGTCGTCGGTATGAGCCCAGGAATCTTGTTCCCTGAGGTTTACCTGGACATACAGGTAAGGATTCAAGCCAGCTCTTTCAGCTGCTCCCCGGAAAGTAAATAGGTGAAGTTTGGGAGAGCAGGAGGCTACAACTAAGCCATCCAATTTTTTTTGTTGAATATCTTCAATTATCTCTTGCTGGGCGGCGTCAGAGCAGGCGAACATGGTCGTTTTAGCCACGACTACTCCTTCCTGGGAGGCAATGGCTTCTCTGACCTTTTCCACATCAACATAATCAGAAATATTTCCTCCGCAATAACAGATATAGACGCCAATTCTTCTTCCCGTAGATTTACCCTGGCCAGAAGGGGGAATTGATGGCGGGGAGTTTTTATGGCTCACGTTCGTCTCCTTATTTTCTCGATATAAGCGGCAGCCTGAGTGGCTGCGGCGCCGGCGTGGATAACCGAGTCGGGAATATCCATAGGCGAGGCAGCCGTGCCGGCCACAAAAACACCATCTAAGCTTGTTTTTCCTGGCGAAATATCTTCTTCGACTTGCTTAATGTAATTAAAATTGTCTAATTGAAGAGATTTGTCAGGAAAATATTGCTGAGCTTCAGAATTGGCTAGAAAACCAACCGCGAGGACGACGAGGTCATGCTCTGCTTCCTTCACTACTCCCCCGTTGTCAATGTCTTCATAGCGAACTACTAGTTGGCCATGGTCTTTTTCTTCGATCTTAGCCACTTTGCCCTTTATGAAATAAGTGCCCATAGCCTGGGCTTGTTGATAAAATTCTTCAAAACCCTTTCCAAACGCCCGAATATCGATATAGTAGATGGTAATATCAGCGAGGGGAAGAGCCCCCATGAGGAGCTGAGCCTGTTTGATGGAGTACATGCAACATACCTGAGAACAGAGAGGATTGCCAACGGTGTGATCCCGAGAGCCGGTACAGAGAATGTAAGCAATATTATCCGGGGTCTTGCCGTCAGAGGGACGAAGAACTGTATTGTAAGGACGGGTGGGAGAGAGAAGACGATCCATTTGCATGGAAGTGATCACGTTGGGGAAGCGTCCATAGCCGTAGGTTTCCTTAAGCTCTGCCGGGAAAAGATTGAATCCCGTCGCTAAAATAATAGAGCCGGTCTCAATTTTTTGCTCTTCATCCCGCTGGGAGAAATCAATTGCCTCAGCGGGACAAACTCGAAGACATTGATGGCATTCTGAACAAATCCCACAATCCAGGCAGCGGGAGGCAGAATATTTTACTTCTTCGGCCGTCAGAGGGAGCTCTACCTCATCGAAGCTATTAATTCTTTCGGCTGGAGGAATTTCTTTACGGCCGAGAGGAGCGAGCCGAGTGTGATATTTTTGTCTTTGGAGGACTTTTTCTCGAGGAACAGGCGGCATGGGTTGTGTTAGGCGGAAATTTTCGAGGTTTTCTCCTTTAAGATAAGCCTCGATTGCCTGAGCCGCCTGTTTGCCTTGACCCATAGCACTGACGATCATTGAAGGACCGGTAACCGCATCTCCTCCGGCGAAAACATGAGGAAGAGAAGTTTGCAAAGTGATTGGATTAACTTTAATCGAGCCGTCTTTATTTAGCTCTAGTTCAGATTGAAAAGGATGAGTTGAAGGTGTTAGCCCAATCGCCAGAATAACATAGTCGATGGGAATTTTATGCTCTGAACCTTTAATGGGGACTGGTCTGGGGCGACCACTGGCATCTGGAGCACCGAGTTTCATACGGATGCTTTCGGAGGCGACAATGTGGCCCTCTTGACCAATAAATCTGACCGGAACCCTTAGGTATTGAAAATCGACCCCTTCTTCTTCGGCTTCTTTAATTTCCCAGTCAAAAGCCGGCATCTGCTCTCGACTCCGGCGGTACTGGATAAAAACTTTGGCGGCTCCTAAGCGGACTGCTACCCGGGCTGAATCAATAGCTACGTTCCCGCCCCCAACGACCATGACTGTTTTGCCGCTAAGGTCAATCTTTTTTCGCCCGAGATTAACATCTTTAAGGAAATCCATTGACGTGACTACTCCAGCCAGATCTTCACCTTCGACTTGGAGATAACGCGGTTCCTGGGCCCCTGTTGCCAGGAAAATAGCTGAGTATCCCTTGGCTTTTAAATCAGCTAAGCTACTGACGCGATGGTCAGTTTCTATTTCTACCCCAAGGGCAGTAATATTTTTTATGTCACGGTCAACAACATCATTGGGGAGACGGAAAGAGGGGATGGCGAACCGAAGCATGCCTCCTGGTTGATTCTCAGCCTCGTAAATTTTCACAGGATAGCCTTTTTGAGCTAAAAAGTAGGCTGCGGTTAACCCGGCGGGTCCCGAGCCAATAATAGCTATTTTTTGGTCAATTCTTTTCTCAGGAGGTGGGGGGCCGTATTCAGGTTTAGGATGACGGGAGTAATAGTAATCAGCGATAAATCGTTTAATCCGACGAATAGAAAGTGGCCCTTCTTTTATTTCCCGGGCCAAATAGAAATATTCTTTGTTATAGCGTTCTACTAGTTTCAGTTGATGAGGCTCGGTGAGTAGATTGCGAGTACATTCATTTTCACAAGGAGCATAACAGGCTCGCCCGAGAGTGCCAACTAGGGGAGCATCTTCTAGAATCAAGTGAAAAGCTTCTTCAAATTTACCGCAGCGGGACAAAGCAATATAACCGTGGGCCTTGATTGAAGCAGGGCAATTATAGCTACAAGGTGAAGTCCCGACTTTTTCAATCACTGCTTTTTTAGGGACTGCCTGGGGAAAAGGAATATAGGCAGCGCGGCGGGCTACTAAATCATAATTGAATTGGTCGGCGACAGGCACCGGACAATTGAATTCGCATTCTTGGCAACCAGTACATTTGGCGAAATCCACAAAAGTGGCCTTTTTCATGAGTTGGATTTCAAACCCACCTTGGGGAAGCTGATGTATTTTCTCTACTTGGGTATTAGTCATTAGGGTTATGCGCGGATGATGAGCCGTTGAGGCCATCTTCGGGGTGGCAATACAACTGGCACAGTCAAGAGTGGGGAAAACTTTGCTTAAGAGAATCATTTTGCCCCCAATGGTGGTTTCCTTTTCCACCAAAAGGACCTGGTAACCCATATCGCCAAGGTTCAAAGCTGATTCCATGCCGGCGATACCACCACCAATAATTAGGGCATCGAAATCCATTTTCATTTTCCTTTTGTCTTTTTGTTTGCTTCAGACGGGGATGATGTACTTGAGGCAGGCTTACTTTTACTTGACAAAGAATCGCCCACCGGACCCAGCGATTGCAAGGTTTCATAAAAGGCCTTCATATGGCTAACAAAAGGTTCGGCACAAACCGAACAAATAGCCGCCATTTTTACCCGAGCAGGTTCAAAACCATGTTCAGTGATTAATTGTTGAGCAGTTGTGGCAATTTTGGCTGTTCGATCAGTGCAATCGGGTAAATAGGGGCAATCCGTCCCGTCTGCAGCGATAAATACTCCATCAAAGCCCTTTTGGAGGGCACTCAGGATCCACTTGGGCTTCAGGCCACTCGAACAGGGAATAGGAAGAACAACGACTGTCGGCGGATAATGGAGATGGGAGCTACCGGCCAGGTCAATTCCAGGGTCAGAAATGCTGTTTGTGGAAAAGACAAGAATCTTTGGCCGAAAACTTTTTGGGGCCCGGTCTTGATTAGTCTTTTCCTGATCGTGGCTGGCCATTATTTCGTTCGCTTGATGAAGAGGCGAAAATAGCCAGGTTCATCTAATGTGCCTAAATATTCATGACCTACTTTCTTAGCCCAGAGAGGGACATCTCGTTTCGTCCCCGCATCGGAGGAAAGAATTTCCATAATGCCTCCTACTTTGACTTCGGCAATGGAGCGCTTAGCTGCCAGAAGTGGCCCTGGACAGGAAGTACCCCGGGCATCAACAACTTTATCCACCTCTAAGTTTCTAAGTTCTTCTTCATTCATTTTATTACTCCTTAATTTTTATGTTTAATGGACCTAGATGGACGAGGCCAATCAAGATGGAGAGAGGAAATTCAAATGATGATATGAAAATCGGCTTCTTCAATTGAGGAAATATACTCTCCAATACCACATACTTCGTCCACTAGATCAACAAAATCTTCTAGTTTGTCAGAGACCCAAATTTTGCCGGCGGTCCCGCATAAGTAAAAGGTGACATTACCCAAATCTTTAGCCTGCTGGTAATAGTCAAGCCAGTAGGGAACATTGGCCCGCTGAAATCCGTTGAGAAGTTCATCTTTATTGTAGTGCGCTTCCCCTGGTTCCTTAACCTTATCAGCCATATCTTTCCGGAAAGCGTAAGCTCCTCCCAAGAGTAAAAAGACTTTAATTTCCATGTCTTGAGCAACAGCACCACTAAGGATGATGCCGCCGACGGTGAGTTTTTCTACACCGCTGCTGGCTAGAGCTAAAACCATCTTTTTTGCCATGTGACCCTCCTAAAAAAATAAGAATTTATTACTCAAACAATCAGAAGAATTTATGGAAAACAATTGGTAGGAAACCTTGTATGACATCCGCTCCCTCCCTTCTGTAGCGGACAAAAAATTAAATTTATTTAGATAAATAATTACAATTTATGACCAATATTTGTCAAGGAAAATATTTACTGGAAGACAATAAACGGTAATAATGGCGATTAAAAGAACTTGCCATTTAAAAAAAACTGGGAAAAAAACTGGGGACAACTATGTGTGCCCCACAATACATAT
>Ga0190348_1000365_pt1 | contig 12826 bp, 20 predicted proteins | sample 48721367_MG_FD_161658 | JGI IMG/M metagenome (GOLD analysis project Ga0190348, IMG submission 161658) | Hydrothermal vent microbial mat bacterial communities from Southern Trench, Guaymas Basin, Mexico - 4872-13-6-7_MG | ecosystem: Environmental > Aquatic > Marine > Hydrothermal vents >... | reverse complement strand
CTCTTAGTATGCTGTATGTTACTTGTTCCATATTATCAATGGTTACAACCGAACCGCATATATCGCATTGGAACAAAAACGACATTTTTAAGCACCTCCAAACATACTTTTTAATATAGAGAATATAATAATCAATACTATTGCTACTGCTATTGCTGTTTCTTTGTTTAATCTAAATTTGCTTAAATTAACTAATTTACTTCCAAAACGTGAAGCTTTTTGTAAATACTGATCTATTAATGTAGAAGTAATATCTGATTTTATATGGATTACTTTTGGTGCTAAAGATGTGAATTTCTCTTTTAAGTAATCGGGTAAAGTTTCTGGCACATTAAATGTTACTCCTGTTGGAACGAATTTTATTTGCACTGGCGATCCTTCAAAAAAGAATCGATGATGAATTCCTGAACCAATCTCAATCACATCCGAAGTTGGATCTGAAAAATATGTTCCATACTCTCCGAGATTAAAAGCGTCTGTTAAATTCGCAAAAAACGATTTTATCCTACCTGACTTCAAAAACAAATGAATCCAACCATATCCTTTTTTTGCTAAATGTTTATATCTTCCGATATACTTCCAATACATCAAAAATGCTATAAGTAGCAACACTACAAATCCAATTAGTGTAAACCCTGATAAAAACTTATAAAAATGCAATTTTGTAGTAATTGCACCCATTTGCTTAAGCAATTCTGGTGCAGATAAATTCATAGTTTCGTTTATAGCCCCGCTTACATTGCTTGTAATGTTGTGTGTAACATTTAAAGATACATTCGTTATGTTTGGGTCTATAATTGGTGCAATTGGCATTCATACCACCTCATTTTTTTGTTTTAGATAACCATCCTGAACTTGTTGCTTCAGTCTTTGCTGATTCTTCGTGTCTTGTAGTATTTAATTCTTTTCTACCGAAACCATTTACTGATACTTTTAAGTTCAAGAATGAATAAACGAAAAAAGAGAACCATTCGCTTGTTTTTATTGCCCCAATATCTTTTAATTCTTTAGCAAATGTTAACGCATCTGATAATACTGGAACGTCTGACTCTCTTATATTTGATAATTGTAAATCTTTTGAAAGCAGATTATTTGGTGTTGTTGGTGTAACCACATATCTTTTAAATTCTAATTCCTCATTTCTGAAACCATTGCCATAATCTTTCAACATCATTTCTTGTTGTGCTTTGGTTAATATTGAATCGCCAAACAGATGTTTAAATTCGTCAGCAGTCATATCATAAGTATTTTTTTCGTCATTAGCAACAACTCCGTTTATTGTTTTTTGTTGTATTTTTTTATCAGGTATTCTATTAGCAACTTCTTCAGCTTGTTTCATCTTTTTTATTAATTCGTCTTTAGTTAATTTTTTCTCAACCATGTTTACACCTTCTTTTCGTCCAAGATATTATAGCGAATTAAAAATAAATATTTTAGGGGAAATAACTTTGAATCTAATAGTTTTAATATTTTGACAAACAACAACCCATTAATTGTTAATTTGTATTGTATTAATTTGTCGGGTACTTTTGTTTTAGAGTTGTTGTATTCTTCTGGCACAATTTTTTCAATTAAACCAACGCGTGACATATATTCTAAATGTCTTATTATTTGAGAGTCGCTAACCGCTTTATAAATATCTGGCAATTTAGATGATATTTGTTGTAGTTTTATTTTCGTATCTATTTTTTTTTCATCTTCTTTAATTAATTTAGCCATAATGTATAATAATTCTTTATTTAAGCTTTTTTCAGTAATTCTTCTTTCAGAATTAACTTCTAATGCATTAGGGTTTTTTATATATTCAACCACATTCATTTTTTCTTTAACATCTGGAATCCATTTTGCACTATTAAATCCTGTTCTTATGAATCCAAAGAGAGTATTAGACCAACCCATTTCATTCAACCTCCTCATTTTTGTTTAAGTATAATTCGTCTGCATCATTGACAACTTGCTCGATATCTTTTAGCAATTGGATGACTTCGTTAACATCTTTCGATTTTGGCTCATATTTACTATTCTCTTTAATTACATTATACATTACTTTATTTTGTTTTTTAATTTCATTCTCTAATTTTTGTTTTGCCTCTCTTTCAAGATTTAGTGCTTTTTCAAGCATTACTTTTAATATTTCTTTGTATTCTTCAAGGATATTTATTAATATGCCACGTTGTAATTTGTGAGTAAATCTTATTTGGTTTATTGGGTTTAATGAATTCTTCCCTTCAGGTAAATATTCATAAATCATCGCTGAAATAGTAGATATTAATTGCTTAAGGAATATTTTGTTTCTTTCGATATTTTTTAATCCATTAATCCATTTTTCAACATAATTCATAGATATAGGAATATCATCAAAACTCGTAATGTTTTCATCAAATAATGTTTCAAAAATAGTAGTTTTTGTGTTATCATCTATTAGTTGATTATGTCTGTTAGACCATTCATTAAACATATTAGAATAGAATTCACCATTACCTAATAGTTTCAAAGCATCTCTTTTTCCGCTGGCGTAATTATTCCAGAATATGATTTTAAATGGCAATAATACCGCATTTTTAATTTGTTCAGAATTATCATTTCCTCTAAGAAGCACAGCCATAAAATTAAATATACTCCAATCTATTGTAGCATTAAATACAAATCTATTTAATCCTAATATGTCGTTCATATTCGTATTTGGATAAATATATTGCTTTAATATATGTGATTTATTAGTAAACTCATAATTTTGTTTTTCTGTTAACATCATAGTACTTATTTGTCTTGATATTGATGAAGGAATTGTGGAATGCAAAAAATGTGCTGTTTCTAACAAATTAGGCAAATTCAAATATTGCGATGCTGACAATAAATAATAGAACCAAAACAATGAAGGAGTATCGTTATATTCGACAGATTTTTTCATAGCTGATTGTGTGGCTAATCCAGAAATAGTGCTTCGATATAAATCAAAAGCATACATTATACGTTTGGGCGAACCAGTATATAACACATTCCTTTTCTGTGCTAACCTTAAATTAGATATTGCGTGATAGCTCGCATTCATCTGTAATATCTTTATCTTTGTAGCTTCATTATGCCATTCATCGTCGGAGCCATATATTGTTTTTGCTAATTCGTCTTTTTTATGACCCAATTCATAAGGATTTGCTACTACTTTTGTAATCGCACCATCAATGTGAGCGAATTTATTCATTTTTGAGGTATAGCCAAAAACAAAGTTTTGTGGGATTATTAAAGGATACGTCCCAAAACATAATGAATTAAGAGATTCTCTATTTACAGATGCTAAATCTTCACCATTTGTCCCATTAACTAAACTTACGAAATCATCAACGGTATTGTCAATATGTTTTCTTTTTCGTTTATTATATTCTTCTATTACTGTCTTATCATAGTTAAAGTCTGGATAAGTTATTAAGATTTTATTTCTCATTAGTTTTAATAACTTATCAGTATTTACTTTTTTCTCCATGAACAATTTTTGTTTAGCCAGCGCATTTCTGGGCATAAACCAGGTTTTTCCTCTATCTTCAACATGAGCCCATCCTGTTGCTCTGTGCGTTCTAATATATATATCGATAAAATTTATATTTGGTAAAACAACGATAAAGAACCAATTTCTTGCTCTTGCAACTTCTAATATTTTTATCATCTGCTTTACAAATTTAGATGACGCATCTCTCGAGAATAATAGCGTTCCTGCTTCATCAATATGAAATGGCTCGTAAGGTTCATCTTTAAAATTATACAAAGAATCAGCAAAATCAACTAAATTAAAAACAAAATTTTGTTCATTTAATTTTCTATCTAAAAAGATATATCTATACCAATATGCTAAATTCGACGCAAAAGTAGACTTCCCTGAACCTTCGTAACCATCTACCAGAAGTAAATAATCAAATTTCTTTTTAAGCCTACCTATGACTGAAAGCAATAAATCAAAAAAAGCAGTATTGAAATATTTTATATTTTGTTTTGGTATTGTTTGAAATAATTGTGCTAATCTATGAAATTCTTCTTTATTTAAAAAGAATGAAGACATAGCTACGACTTTATTATATTCTATTTTGGCGTTTAAGTTAATAACAGATTCTTTAATAATTTCGATATCTTTTTTTACATCAATATCATCTAAATTTAAAGATGGTTTTTTAAAGTATTTTCTAATAAAATTGCTTTCATTCATTAATTTTGAAATTGAATAAAATATGTTGCTCATTTTTTAAATTCTGCATACATCTTCCACGTTTTTAGTTCGGAATTTTTATTTAAGTTGATAAATTCATAATTAAATTGTTTCGCAAATCGTTTCAAATCATTTATATAGCCTTTTTTTGTTACTAATTTAATGACCACATTTACATACAGTGTATTTTCTAATTGGTCGGGATATTCGTAAAAATAATCTAATTTCCAATCATAGATCTGGAATCTTTTGTCTTTTAACAAATTTTCAATCTCAGAATAGATTGCAGAATACCATTCGCATTTCCATAACTCTATTTTTTCAGATAACGCTTTAGGCAAATATTTCATAGTTTTACGGTCTTTTGTTATGGAGTAGTTGTAAAAATTTACTTTAACCCATATATTAGCGGGTTTGATTTCGATTAATTTTTTCATTTTGCCTAATTTTATAAATTCTGAATCTGCATCAATTTTTGTTCTTTTTATAGTTTCAATTATCATCTTCACCACCCAATTTTAAACGTATTCTTCTATTTGATGAATATACATACATTGCATCATCAACTCTGGTTTTATATGCTTTTTGAGAGGCATTATATTTATACTTCGAAAATGTTAATTCTATCTCTCCGATAGATGCTAAATAATATAAAGCGATTAAAATGTTTTCAAAATTATCATCTAATTCTACGCCACATTGTTTAATAAGTTTCTTTATCTTTTTAGGCAATTCATGCAAATTATTTATTTTGTGTCTTACTTTTTTTCTTAACATATTAAACACCTGAAAAAGCATCAATATCGTTTTGAGTAGACATTGTAATATTCGTAATATTATAAAAATTAAGTATTCCTGCAATTTCAATAATTAATCTTATCACGTTATCTTCATTCACGCTCATTAAATCCTTATCCGAATCAGCGTTAATACTATTTTTTAAATCATAGTATGCTTTAAAGAATATAGGGTATTTTGATTTTAAAGTTTTTGTTTGTGATGTTTTATTAAATTTATGGTCTAATGCTGAGATTAATAATAATAACATCGATTGAACTTCGGTGCATAATGTTTTTTTGGTCATGTTATTATTTCGTATTAAATAATCTTTATAAATGTCGTTTATCTTTGCCCATTGTCTAAAAATTGCTTCTTTCACTTGTAAATAAACAGGAACTACAGATGTATCTGGCTCGCGAGTAAATTCAAATTCCATCATCATCACCTATTATTTTTGAAATAATTGATTTATGCTCTTTTTCGAAATCGAAATAAGTAGTATGATCATATCTCGCAACTGTAACTGGTGCTTGACCTGTAACTTTAGCAACTTCTTCATTACTTCTACCTTCTTGTTTTAAAAAAGTAATTAAAGAATGTCTGAAACTATGAGCGGTAATTCTTTTATTTTTAATTCCTACTTTTGTGGCATATTTTTTTATAATTCTTAATGCTTGTCTTTTTGTGATATTGAATAGTTTTGAATTAGGGGATAATCGTTTTGCTTTAACATAAGTCTTAATCATCTTTGTCGTAGTGTTTCCTATACTTACAGGTCTTTCATAAAGGTCATTTTTTTTCTTTTCGATTATAGTAGTTATTAATGCTTCTTCAAAATTAACATTTTTAACTTTTAGACTGAGTATTTCTCCAATTCGTCTGCCTGTCCAAGCAAGGATTCTAATCAATATGGCATTCCTTAGATTTTTAACATTTAACACGGCATCGTTAGTCGCTGTATTGACAATAGCTCTCATTTCTTCGCGAGTTAGTGGGTCTCCTAATGGTTTTATTGTTGCCATGAATCTACATTATACTTTATCATTTAAATATATTATTAAAATAAACTCTACTTTTTCAGTGCGAATTGTTTAGCGTCATCTACTATTTTGGCAACATCGTTAGAAATGTCTTTGCTAAAAAAAGGAGCATTATCATAGATTAGTTCTAACTCTGATTTTTCTGGGTTGACTTTATATACTCCAAAATATAAACCAGATTGTGCTAAAATAACTGCTTGAGTTTTAGTTCGAAGAATTGTTTCAATCTCTAATTTCCATCTATCTTTTATTGCCGAAATCTTCTCTGAAATTGTTTTGAAAATCTTCGTTCTCGCTAATTTAGAACCATTCTCAGGCGTTTTTTTGTCATTCTTTACTATTTGCCTTAGCTTTGCTCCAAAATACGCGTCATAAGTCTTTTGGAGTGCATCAGATTCTTCGTGATCATTAATATACTCAGATAATACGTAATAATGATGCTCTTTTTTAAAATCGCTCTTTTTTGACTTAATAGTGTCGTCTTTTTCTGGTTTTTTTAGTGATTTCGCTATATTTTTCCAAACCATTTTCGAGGCAAATTTTTGGGGTGCTTGAAATGGTGAGTAAATACCTTTTATTTTGTCTATTTGTTTAAATACAGCTAATAACATATTACCACCCATTAAATTCTTTTTAATTTAAATAATCGTTTCAAATTAATAAGTAATCCCGCAAGTAAAAATAAAACAATTCCTAAAGATATCCACGCAATATCATTGAATAATCTGACTAACCCTACGTTAGGCGTAAACATTACACCAAATAAGGATAGCCCTAACACCAACGAAAAAACATAGACAATTTTAGTTAATTTCTTAATTTTTTTTAACAAATCAATCATATTTAAAATACTTTCATCTTTATTTATTTTTTCCATAATCTCAACCCCTTTTCATATACTATTTTATATGAAAATGAACCTGCAAAAAAAATGATGATGACCCATATCATATATTCATTAAAAGGTTTATTAACATGATTTGCGCAAGAATAGTGGAACTGGTCTTTGTAAGGTATCATTATAGAATCTTCTGTAGATATGACCTTATATTTCGAAACATAATAACTAATATTCGACATATATACACCGAACAAAATCGCAAACACAAATAATAGTGCAAAATAATTCGTTGGTTTTTGAATCCCGCGAGGTTTTATGATGTATTCATTCTTCTTGTTGTTTTGTGTTTTCATTTTCTTCACCCATTATTTCGAATAGATTTCTATTTTTTAGAATTTCTTCATATTTTACCGGGTATTTAAATTGAGCCATAGCTATATCTATAGTTATTATCATTTATAAATTTTATTAAATCTTTTGTTAAAAAAAGAAATTAATGAAAAAGAGGATCTAACGACAGATAGAGTATATATACTAAATTAACTGCAGTAAAACCCAGAATTATTGTAAAGAAATAAGGCTCTGTAAAAGGTATGACTTCGTATACTGAAATATATCCTTTTTGATTGGTTGAATTTGGGTCTGCAATTATTTGGTACATCTCTGTTCCTTCTTTTGCTGGCTGAAGTAAAGATGAAAATAGAGACGCTGATATGAACAGAAACATTAAAGCTACGAACCTATTTTGATTAAATACTCCTATTACAAATGTAATAAAAGCTATAACAAAGATTAATATGAATATAATAGTTAACATTGTTTCACCCAATAAAAATGAAAAAAGCCCCATAACGGGGCAAAACCTACTTAAAACATGTTGTTGGCAATTAACAGCAAGATGCTTATAATAACGAAAGTTCCTAAAAATCCTGCTACAACCGCATCAGTTCCAGAGAGGTTAGCAGAACTGACGGTATTTGTCACTATGGCATAGGTTACTCCTAAACCAATAATTACTGCAACTGCAATGCCAACATAGTTGCTTACTAATGGGTTTGCCATCTCAACCACCTATTTTTTATATTTAGAGCATAACGCTCTTAAAACATATTGTTTGCAATCAAAAGCAAGACACTTATAATAACGAAAGTTCCTAAAAACCCTGCTATAACAGCATCAGTTCCACTCAAATTTAATGAGGTAACTGTGGAATTCACTATTGCATAAGTCACTCCCAAACCTAAAATTACTGCAATTGCAATACCAACATAGTTGCTTACTAATGGGTTTGCCATTTTTACTCACCAATCTTTATTTGTTTCATGGATTTAAAAAGCTTTCGGTTTTAACTCAACGGAGTTAAAATTATCTGAACTCTTAACTTAGCCCGTTTATTTTTAGGTATTCGCAAAGCATCTAATTCGGCATTTGTAATCAATACCCCATAGGAATTACCTAATTTCCTAAGATACGTATTTTTCTTTAATACAGCCATGATTCCACCTTCAAAATTTGATTTTTTTAGTAGAGATTATTTTTTTGAGCAATGCTTTATTCCTTAATGGCACAATAACACTATTTTCTTTTAGCCATATTTTTTTACTTGAATTTACAGAAAAAAATGAACGTATTCTGCCATGTCTATCTAAATTAAATACGACGCATTGTTTTAAAGGAATGACCGCTGACGACGTAATCACTAAAGGTTTAGTCTTAACTTCAAGAGTCATATTGCTTCTTTTCACATTTATTTTTAAATATTTGTCTAATTTCATTTATCCCACCTTAAAAATTCTTAATATTAAATACATCACTAAAAATACAATATTCAACATAATAATACCACCAAACGCTCCAGCAAAAGAATGTGTAAATAACGAAGCCACAAGCACAAAAATATTAATTAAAATAAAATTAAGTAACAAAGGCATCTTAAATACGTCGAATATTAATGCTAAGACAACTGCCATAGCTCCAATTAACAATATCGGATTCCCAAAATACGCAAATAACATATCAAACGCATATACAAAAAAATTGCTTTCTAAAGTCATTTTTTTCACCTACAAAACTGATGGTTTTACTAAATTTAAAAGTGCAATGATCCATCCAATAATATATAATGGCATAAATATAAAATAAAATATCATGGGCACTTTTAGCACAGATAATAGGAATAAAGGTGCGCCTAAATAAACAGTCAAACTTGTGAAAAAATCTCCTAAAGCCGAAAATGTATTGAAAAAGATATCAACTGCTTGTGTCAGTTTTGAAAAGTCAATGCCTAATATAGACGATGAATTTGTTTCCGAAGTTAACTTTTCTCCAAAATCATTTACTGCATTATCGGGCGTTTGATACAGTGCATCGTTAACTTCTGATATTGTCTTATTCTGCGCTAAATTTTTAATTACTGTCAAATCTTTAATGTAATATGTATGTTGTAATGCTTCTAACATATAACTACTTCCTTCATCGCCAACAAAATAAGTCGGGTCTGTCGCATCAATTATTGTTAAAGTCATGACTAATATAATCATACTAACCGTACTTAATATTAACATAAATGACATTTTCATAGTTATCAAACCCCTATTAATATGAAAATTAATAGTACGAAAATAAGTGACAAAACTGCAAAAACAGGTAGACTTAAAACTCCTGCTAAATAAAAGAGATATGACGTGAACCAAATACTTAGCGAATATACGAACAAGCTTGCTCCAAAATATGATAATAAAATGATTACTAATATAATGCCTACGATATACATCATATATCCTAATAAAAGATTGTCTGCGAAATACGAAGTCAAATTGGACAATGCGTCAAAAGGCGAAGTAAAATGAACAGTTGAAATAAATATTTTAAATTCTTTCTTTGCTACATAATTATCAAATGCTCCATTTTCGTCAATAGTTGGCACATCATTGAATAAAACAAGATAAAACTTTGCCTTTCTCCCTAATGCACTTTCATTTAAGAAAAAAGTTATGTTCATACTTTGTTCAGAACGTGGTTTATAATCATTAATTATTGACCCATTTACTAATTCGATCTGTATTCCCCAATAATCATATTGATTTTCTGCGTCAACAAAAGTAAAATACATTGTATTATTTTCTTCGTTATATATTATTTGAGGGGTATAGTTAAATAAAATTGGTAACCGATTGAATTGAATAATAGGATAGGATAATTCTCTTGAAAAAACTATTTCATCATTAGATAATGCACTAACAAAACCTTTAACTTTTCCATCAATTATCCAATAATATAGTCGATTATACACTAATGGTATTCTTGGGTATTCTACAATTTTGGGATTCATGGTTTCTGACGAAATTAATTTTGCTTCACCATTTATATAAATGTATACTGCATACGAAGTAATTAATGAACCATCGTCATATTTCAATTCTGGCGAAACAATTGCTGAACTATTTTGAGGATATAAAAGATAAACAGGTATTTCTCCTGTAAAAACACCAAAGTTAACATAAGGATTAAACTTTCGCACACCAGCATAATTTGATGCTTTCGAACCTTCAGGATCAAATGAAAAAGTAATGCTGTTTTTTGGTGACATGACTATATTATTTTTAAACTCGTATGTATTGCCCGAACCTTCAAGAGAATAGAAATAATTAGATCCTCGATATACGTCTATAATAGTTAAATCTATATTCGATGTATTTAAATCCCATGCTGTCTTTGTTAATTCGTCATAAAATAAAAAACTATAATTAAAAGAATACAAATAAGTAACATTTCTATCTGTAATATTTAATGGATCATCACCTAAATCTGAATTATTTATGGGATATGAATTTCTATTATCAGATAATTGACCATCATTATTTATATTTTGATTATCTGTCGCAGTTAAATTTAATCTAATCCACAAATCAAAATGGGTTATACCTAATTCAGACTCCCAATCAAACAAGTCATTAATAATAATACACGAATTAGTATTAGATAAATTTGAATTTGACTGTAAAATCATAATTGGAATATGGTTTTCTACATAAGATAAAGAATCATAATTTGACAAATACAATGTCACATTAGTATTACGCACAGTAAATGTATTCCCCCCATCGCTATAAAACCAAAAAGGAATCGCTTCGAATTGTGCATCATAATAAATCGTATCTCCATCTATATCTGTTGCGTTCCATTCAAAACAAAGCTGATTACCTCTTGACGAAACATTCTGCAATGGTCGAACATATGTTATTGTTGGTGCTGAATCTCTTACATACTCTAAAGTATTTGTTTCAGAACTACCATTATAATTGTCATAAACTTTAGCATAAATCCTAATACTATCATGCGCATCAGATTGCTGAATCAAATAAGTATTATCTGTGCTCCAATCTTGTAATAATGTATCATCATTGACATTGTAAAATTTATATTCGTAAGTTAAACTATCTCCGTCCGCATCAGTTGAATTTTCTGCTGTTGCTGTTATAGTTGTATTAACAAAAAAATCCCCTTCTACATATAAATCAGGGATTGTTGGAATGCTATTTTCTACAGTCTTATTTATCTCAAGTGTTTCATTAAATCCTAAATCATCTTTGTAAATACATCTAAAACTAATTAAATCATGTGCATCTGAAACTTGCAATGTATAGGTATATGAAACTGTTTGGTTTTCAGAAACATTTGTAAAAGTTTGATTATAAAGAGTAGTGGAATCATTATTATTTATTGCTACGAGAGTGAGATTTACTTCTGTTACATTTTCAGAAGCATTATTCCAGTAGCACTCATGCGTAATGTCATATCCAACTTTAAATTCAGTATATGATATATTTTGAGTTAGTCCTACTTCAAAAGAAGTATCTGTAAATTTAATACTTTCTGTTGTTGAAGTAATATCTAAACTTGAAATTGGAATAGCGATTTGATAATTTGTCAAATCAGTTGCTTCATTATTAGTAATATCAATTTTGTAATATGTTCCCATATCTGTTACAGTTACACTTGGTTCATTGGTTGTGTATTTTCTTAATTTAACCCATTCATAGTATAATGCCCCATAAGAAGTTCCCTGCCTAATTCTTGCTCTCAAATTAGTAAAATCAAAAGTTACTGATTCTGTTCTTTTTGAAACGCCATCCATAAAAAATTTCACCTCTGATGGAGATATTTTTGTTGTAAATAAGTGCCAGTTATCATCCGCTGTCGCAATCGTTGTGGGATTATTACCTATATTTGTTCCTTGATTTCTTATAAAACTATCAAAATTTGAGTTTTGTGCTTTTATAGTTGTCCATGTATCACCATACCCACCGCTATATTCAATCAAATCATTAACATATTGCTCACCATAAGGCGAATTGACTTTAACAAAAGTGTCATAAACTAAACCTGTTGAACTATAACTATCAAAAGAAGGAATACTTACAATTAAGTCATCAGTCCCATCAGAAGCACTCCAAAAAAGTTCAGAACTTGAAATTGTTGGTAACGAGCCTGCCTCATGATTCCATTTACTTGTATCTAAACTGCTACCTTCAAAATCATCAAAAAATTCAAAAACACTATCTCCATTAGGGCTATAACCTACTTTTTTATAAGCAAAAATGGTTTTTGTCGAACTCGCAGAAAGGTTTAATTTTATCCAGACATTATTTATGGGATTATTATTTTCGTCATGTTCAACCCAATAAGGATAATCAGTAGCAGAAACAGAACTAACTAAAAAAACCATCAGGAATGCAAACATCAACATTATTTTTTTGCAGTTCATTTTAGCATCACAACAATTTCTTCTTTTTTTTAGTTTTACTAAATAAACTCATTCGTTTTTTTGATTTCGATTTAAATATATCTGATAATTTTAATCGGTTTGTTGAAGATAATAAATTAACGGGTTGTCTTTGAGCGAGGATTTGTTTAGGTCTCATACCTAAAATCTCTTGCTTTATGAACTGAAACTTCGCTTTTCTTTCA
>Ga0190348_1000362_pt1 | contig 12864 bp, 11 predicted proteins | sample 48721367_MG_FD_161658 | JGI IMG/M metagenome (GOLD analysis project Ga0190348, IMG submission 161658) | Hydrothermal vent microbial mat bacterial communities from Southern Trench, Guaymas Basin, Mexico - 4872-13-6-7_MG | ecosystem: Environmental > Aquatic > Marine > Hydrothermal vents >... | reverse complement strand
GCAGGTACCTTTACGTGCCGCTTTACATAATCGGGATTGTCTCGGTGCTGCTGCTCTTCCCTCCGCTGTCAACGGTGCTAATTCAAGGACTTAATTTGATTTCGGGCTTGGGTTTAGGCGGTTTAGGAGTTGGAGGTTTAGGAGTTGGAGGTTTAGGAGTTGGAGGGGTAGGAGGTGTGGTGCCGTGATTGAGATTGACGCGTGGGTTGTCTTTTTACTGCTTTTCCTGACGCCGGTTGTCAGCAGCGTTCCGATTGCGTTGGCGTACAAGAGCAAGGGTTGGACAGAGAAGCTGCCGGTTCTTTCGGTGCTCGGCATCGGCGTCTCGGTCTTGGCGAGCCTTTACATCTTTTTCACCTTCCCGCAAGAGTTGCCAGAATGCCAATTTTCATACAACTGGATTCCCGACCTCGGCATAAACATCGTCCTAATAACCGACTACTTGTCGCGGTTTATGGGCGTCGTGACCGCGGTCATCGCGTTCTTCATTGCGATTTACGGCTTGGATTATATGAAAGGCGACTACCGCCCCTCGTGGTACTGGTTCTTCTTCAACCTCTTCACCGCCTCTATGCTGCTCGTCGTTTACAGCGACAACCTGTTCCTGCTCTTCGTGGGCTGGGAGGGGCTCGGAGCAGCGTCGTGGGGTTTAATTGGGCACTGGTTCCGGGACGACGATGACATTGCGTACGTGGGCAAGGCGGGGCGGAAGGTAGGACCGTTGGAGCTGAGTTGGCCGCCGAGCTTTGGCGGGTGGCGTGCAATCTCGACGATTCGGTTCGGTGATGTTCCGATGTTCTTCGCAATCGCTGCGATTTGGGTGCTGGCAGGCGGGAATCTCAACATCTCGCAGATTGACTGGGAATCGCTGTTCTTGGGAATTGGCACAGCAGGAACGATAATTTTGATGCTCTGTCTCTTGATGGGACTGTTCACGAAGTCGGCGCAGGTTCCGTTCTCCGAGTGGCTGATGACCGCGATGACAGGTCCCACGACTGTTAGTGCACTCCTGCACTCGGCAACGATGGTAGCCGCGGGTGCTTTTGTCTTCATCAAACTCACCTGGTACATTGAACCCTGGCACTTGCGTGGCGTTCCTGGGCTTGAGGGGGTTGAATATGTTTATCTTTTTGTCCTCTTCGTTGGTTTGATTTCAGGCTTGTACGGGGCGCTGGTAGGGTCAGGAATGCTTGAGCGCAAGGTTCTGCTTGCAGCCTCCACGATGTCGAGCATTGGCTTGATGTTCGCTGCTGCGGCTGCTTCTTTATGGGTCGGGCATTTCGCCGTGCTCGTCGCGTTCTGGTATATGGCAGTGCACGCGTTTGCGAAGGCGAGCCTCTTCCTCGTGGCAGGGCATTTGATTCACGCAACGCACAGCCGTTTCTCGTGCGGCGGTCTCGAGTTTGCGAAGCGGATGAAACCTGCTCTCGTCGTTACCGTCGTCGCTACGACCTTCCTTGTTGGAATGCCGCCGCTCACTGCTTACTGGGTAAAGTCAGGAATGGACGAAGTGATGGAGCTCCTGCTTCACGACTACCACATGGTTTTGCCACTTCTCCTTCTAATTCTCACTTCGCTGGTCTATTCTGCGGTTATGGCGAGGTTCCTCAGCCTGAACTTCATAAAAGGCGAGAAGCCGGAACACGAGCATTTAGAGGGCGGCGGGCTGATGAAACTCGGCTACTCTCTGATGGTTTCAGTTCTCCTTGTTCTTCTCTTCCTTATTTTCACGAGCAAGGAGACTGCAGAATTTGTCGAGGCTGGACTCGCTCCTGTCTCGTTTGCAGTGGGTTTAGGGGCGCTTGGTGCTTATTTGGTGGCGGCGAAAGTGCCGAGACTAAAAGCCCTTTCCAAAGTCCCCGGGACCTTCTTCAGCGACCGAATGTACCTGCCGTTCCTGAACGACTACATTCTGCCGAAGATCGGCTTCTTCGCGGCTCACTTCGTTCAGAACTACGGAAACCGCGGCATCGACGGGTTCTTCAACACGAAGGTTGTGCCGGGGCTGTTTAGAGGGATTTCGAAGGGAATTCGGGCAGTACAAACAGGCTACCTTAAAACTTATGTTAAGATTGTGCTGGGCTTCGTGATGCTGTTCTTAATATTTGCTTCGTTAGGTTTAGGTGTGGGATTAGGAGGTGCGGGACTGTGACAGATTTAACGATGTTTACAGTGGCTTTGGTGGTTTTAACGCTCGGAGCGGTCTTCTCTTTCAAGTTCCGCCCGCTTGGACTTGTAGGTGCGGTAGTCGCTCTTCTGCTCGGGCTTTATGCTTGTAGCTCGTTTCACTACGGCGTCTTCATCTTCGCAATCGGTCTCGTCAACCTGCTCTCACTCGGTGCGTTGGACAGCAGAATTAAGGGCGTGGACTACGGCTTGGTGGGTTTGATGGCACTTGTGACAATGTATATTTTTAACACCTCCGATTTTGCTTTGGTTCTCGCAGCACTCGTGCTCGTCTCGGTTCCTACTTACATTTTGGTTATGCTTCGGGACGTCGAGGGAAACGGCGAGCGAAAGGGTGAAGGAGTGAGAAAGGGTGAAGGAGTGCGAGGGGAGGGAGGAGCAAACGTGGAAGTAGGCATTAAATACATCACTTTTATGGTCCTCGCGACCGTTCTCTTCTTAATCGGCGCGGTCATCTTGGCATACACGAAGAGCGCATTTGACGGATTCCTTTACGTGCTTGGCTACGTGCTGCTTGTTTTGGGCTTGTGCATTGAAGTGGGCGTCGCGCCAATGCACGAGTGGGTGCCGGATGTTTTCGCAGCCGCAGACCCGATTCCAATCTCAATTATCGCCTCGCTTGCCAAAATCGTTCCTTTCGTCGCTGCGTTGTTTATTCTAATTTACACTGCCTGCCCGCTGACCGCGTCGGTAAGCATCTTCACTGCAGTGCTTGCGGCTGTCTCGATGTTCACGGGCAACATCGGAGCGTTGACCTCAAAAGAGCCTGCGAGAGTTCTTGGTTACTCCACTGTTGCGAATATGGGCTATGTTTTGGCGTGTCTCGTCGTGGCGGCAAAACCCGAGTTCTTCTACTTCGCGCTGACCGGCGGGTTAATTCTGTTGTTCGCGAACGCCGCGGGTAAAATCGGGTTTTTCAATGCGATAAAAGGAGGCGGGGCTTACTCTCCGCTTGTTTATTTGCTCGCCTTCTCGTTCATCGGCGTTCCGCCGTTGATGGGCTTCTGGGGCAAACTATTTATTCTCTTGTCGCTTGCGGAAATGCAGTACTACTGGCTAATCGGCGTTCTTGTCGTGAATTCCGCAATCTCGATTCCTTATTACATCAGGCTCGCAGGCGAACTCGGCTCGGCGACAGGCTGGGAAACCAACCTCACTAACATCGTTTGCGTTGCGGTGGTCGTTTTGACTTTTGTTACAGTCTTTTTTGTGCCTGTAGAGTGGTTCTTTGCGAATATGCAGGCTGTTGCAGAGACGATTGGAATCGGCGCAGGAGTTGTAGGAGTAGGTGTGGGAGTAAGTGAAGGAGTAGTTGTGGGAGGAGGGGGAATTTAAAATGATAGAAAACGCAGTAGTGGTGGGTTTGGTGCTCGGGTTTTGCGTAATTATGGATCTAGCGATTCTTGTGCTCAGCAAAATCCTGCCGATTTATTTCCCGTCGGCGGTGAAGCAGTCGCGGTGGGAGGCGGGGAACCTGCCGATAGAACGCCCGAAATACACGCTTCCGATGCAGTATTTTGGATTTATGTTTATGTTTATGGCTGCGGAGCCGATTCTCGTTGTCCTGCTCCTGCTCTCCGCTTACCCGACTACAGATTTCATTCTCCTTCTGCTGCTCGCTCTGCTGCTCCTCGTTCCTGCGATTTGGGTGGGCTACAAGGCGGCTCTTGAAATGGCGGCTGGTGGCTCAAAACATAGTGGCTCAAAACAAAAACAATTCAAAAATAAAAGTTGAAAAGAAAAAAGAAAAAGATGGAAAAAGACGAGAAAGACAGGAATATTCGCATTCTCCGTTCTGGCGTTCTGGCGCCGCTGAAGAGGTGGGGCACGAAGTGGAGCCTCTGGCCGTGTCATTTCGTCACCTCGTGCTGCGGCGTTGAACTGGCGCACGCTTTTGGGTCAGGGTTTGACGGCGAGAGGTTGGGCACTCTAAATATGGGCATCTCAAGGCAGGCGAATTTCATCATCGTTGAAGGCACGATTACGCGGAAGATGGCACGAGCGCTGCGAATCGTCTGGGAGCAGATGCCCGACCCGAAGTTTGTGAATGTCATCGGAGCGTGCGGGCAGCGGGGCGGAATTTTCTGGAACAGCTACAACATTACTCGCCCTTCGGAAATCGTTCCTGTGGATTTCTTCATTCCCGGCTGCCCCGTAACGCCAGAAAGTCTTTTACGAGGCGTCCGAGCGGTTCAAGACAAAATCGTCGGCAAAGACGAGACAACGATAAAATTTAAGCACGTGGAATTACCCTCTGAGAGCAGTAAAAACGGAAGGGAGAGCCTGGTGCCGACGACGCCGAAAATATTCGCACCCACTCCGCTGGTTCGTGTGGATTTTCCGAGAGCGAGCGAGGGCGGGGTTGAGTGGGAGTTTGGGAAGGGGCTGGTGAAGAATCTAAAGGCTCAACTGTCGGGGCTTTGTGATTCTGTTACCGTCACTGACAAGAACCGAATCGCGATTAAAACGACGCCCGAGAACTTTGTGGAGGTTGCGAGGCGGCTGAGTGAGGGCGGCGGCAACGGCAGAGGGAGCGACAGCAGTGGGAGCGGCAGCAGTGGGAGCGGCAGCAGCGGCAAGATTAGGATTGACCATGTGAAGAGCGTGAATGTTGTGGATGTGCCGCACGAGAAAAAATACATAATTGAATATTTGGTCTCGAGTTACGGGGACAGCAACGGCAACGGCAGAGAACTTATGCCTGTCCTCATAAATATTTTCACTAAAATAAGAAGAGAGGCAGGAGCAAAAGTAAAAAAAGTAAAATCAGAAGCAGAACCGAGTTTCCCCAGCCTCACGCCTATTTGGGAGAGTGCGGATTATTCGGAGCGGGAAATGCACGACTTCTTCGGAGTTCGGTTCGAGGGGAACGAAGGAATGAATGCGAAGTTCATTCTCGCTCCCGAGACCGAGACACCGCTGAGAAAGGATTTCAAGATTGGGGAGGAGCAGTATGTTTTTGAAGAGGGTGCTCCGCTTGACCTCCCGATTGAGCTTACCTCGGACCTCAAAATGCCCGCGCCTGAAGAACTTTATGAGGAGGCGGAGGAGAATGAGGAGGTGGTTGCTCTCGTGGGTCCGCACCACCCCGGCAGCGGACACCTGCGGTGGATAATGCGTTTAAAAGGGGATGTTATTGTGGATGTTACGCCAGACCCAGGCTACGTCCACCGGTCGATGGAGAAGCTCGCTGAAAACCGTCTCTACATTCAGAACGTTCCGCTCTTCGAGCGGGCGAACATAAGCGACCCGTTTAATATGAATCTTGGCTACGTCCGTGCAATCGAGAACGCGCTCGGAATTGAAGTTCCAGAAAAAGCGAAGTACATCAGAACGATGCTGGCGGAGCTTTCGCGAATCGGCGCCTTCTTCTACGACTCTGGGATATTCTCGCTCTTCCTCGGGCATTCAACCGGGTTTATGTATGTCTGGGCGATTCGTGAGATGATTCTTGAGGCGGTGGTAAGAATGACTGGCTCGCGGTGCACACCCTCATTCATCATTCCCGGCGGCGTTAGGCGAGACATTCCGAGGGCGGTGCTTGACATAACGAGCAACTTCACCTCTGCGATTCACAAACGGCTGAAGAAGTTCGAGGACATTTTTATTTACAACCCCGTCTTCGTTGCGAGGACGAAGGGCGTTGGCGTGCTGACACGGGAGGAGGCGATAAAATGCGGGATCGTTGGTCCTTTCTTGCGGGCTTCGGGCGTTGAATACGACATCAGGAAAGTAGAGCCTTACGAGGCTTACGACAAACTCAACTGGGAAGCGACGAGAGGCGACGGCGACGCCGCTGACTGCCTCGGCAGGTATATGGGCAGGTACGAAGAGATAAAGCAGAGTTTGAGCATTCTGAAGCAGGCGGTGGACGCAGTGAAGCGGATGCCAAGAGGCGATGTCATTAGCGAGGAAATCCTCGGCGACTACAAAGAGGCGTCAAAAGACATTAAGGGACACCTCTACCACGTTTACGGCAACCTCGTCCTCCCAAAAGGCGAGTGGACTTCTGTTACTGAGTCTGCTCGAGGCACGCTCCTCTACTCAATCCTGAGCGACGGCGACTCAAATGTGCCCTACCGCGTCAGAATCGTAACCCCGTGCTGGATGAATCTACGGGGAATTATTGAGGCTTCAAAAGGAGAGCGGGTAGCCGACTTCTGGTCAATCTACGGCAGCTTCGGCTACTTCCCGCCAGAAGCGGACAGGTGAGAAGAAAGGAGAGGTAAAAGGAGTGGTGAAAGGAGTAGTGAAAGGAGTAGTGAAAGGAGTGGTGAAGAAGGAGAGCTAAAAAATGCAAATACAAATACAGGAAGCAGTAAATCAAATAATGAGTGCAGTAGCGAGCAATCAGGTGAATGTGCCACTTTTACAGCCGATTCTCGACTTGGTGGCACAAATTCCAATGGCAGGTTTCCTGGTCTCGTTCGTTCTTTGGAAGCCGTTTTTCGCAGCCTTGATTTGCCCGGGGCTTTCTACACTCGGGATTTTGCTGCTCGTCTTCCCGTGGGTTGAGAGAAAGCTCTGCGGTAGGATTCAGTGGCGGGTCGGGCCGCACGAGATTGTGTGGTGGCTAGGCGGGCTACCGCAAATAATGGCAGACTCAGTCAAGTTCCTCTTCCAAGAAGTGATTGTGCACAAGGACGCAGACCGACCTTACTACCTGCAGTTCCCGTTCCTCTCGTTCATCGCCGCCCTCCTCCCGCTGCTTTTCATCAGTGCAGGAAATATTATCGCAATAGAAACGCCCTACGCGATACAGTTAATGCTGGCGTTGATCTGTCTCTTCCCTCTCTTTATTCTCGGTCTCGGCTGGGCGTCTAACAACAGATTCTCGTTCATCGGGACCGTGCGGGAGGCGTTTATGTCTTTCGCCTACGAGATTCCGTTCATCATTGCGGTTCTCGCGATGATCGTTCTGTACGGCACTTCTAATCCGCTGCAGATGTCAAGCACAGGCGGACTGTTGGAGTGGGGACTTTTCCGTAATCCTGTTGCAGCATTCACATTTTTTGTCGCTGCTGCGATGGCGACTTCGCGGCTGCCCTTTGAAATTGCGGAGGCGGAGCAGGAGTTAGCTGCGGGACCGCATGTTGAGTATTCTGGGATTTCGTTCGGGCTCATTTATGTAATGTGCTACGAGAAGGCGTATATTTTGAGCGGCTTGATGACGATTTTATTTCTTGGCGGGGGCAGCGGTCCTGCGATTTCGGGGCTTGGCGACCTCTCGGGTGCGGTGTGGTTCTTGGCGAAGACGGTGGTTGTGATGACGACTTTGTTTGCTCTTCGGACGATTTACCCGCGGTACAGGCTTGACCAGGGTTTGAAAATCGGCTGGGGTGCGATGATTTCGTTGTCGCTGGTCGCACTTGCGTTGTCGGTTGTGATTGTGTTGGTGCAGGGAGGAATTGGTGGTGTAGGGGGAGTGGTGTAGGAGGAGTGGTGTAGAGGGAGTGGTGTAGAGGGAGTGGTGTAGAGGGAGTGGTGTAGAGGGAGTAGTGTAAGTAGAGTAAGGAGGAGTGGTGTAGGTAGAGTAAGGAAGAGAGGTGTAAATATGAAAAAGGTTTCAGTTTCGGAACAGGGCTTGGTAGAGAAGGCAAAGAGGCACGCAGCCGCCGTAGGAGTGGCGATGAAGGAATCGGTAACGCCGCTGACTGCGACGGTGTTTTATCCGAGAGAGAGGAAGAAGATGCCGGACAATTTCCGTGGCTACCTCTTGTTCGACCCTGAGAAGTGCATAAACTGTTGGGAGTGTGCTTTTATTTGCCCTGCAAACGCGATTCAAATGAAAAAGGCACCGGCACCGAACAACCGCTTTTACCCGACGGTAGACTACGGTAAGTGCATTTTCTGCCACTTTTGCATCGATTCCTGCTCTGGCGGTGCGTTGAGGACGACGAAGATTCACGATGTCGCCTACAGGGAAATGGGGGAGATGCTGACGCTCACCGAGGAGATGATTGAGCCGCCGGAGATAATTCGCGAGGACAAGAAGTCGGTGGAGTATGAAATTGAGAAGGACGATTTGCACTTGAAGAGGACGCGAGAGGTAGACGGTCTTTTCGTCGAACCGACGCCGCCGGTGGAGATTCCGATGGTGAGTCAGTGCGTCGACAGGGCGAGCTGTCTCGGCTGTCGGGTCTGCGAAGAGGTCTGCGAGAGCGGTGCGATTTCGTCTTCTTCGGCAGAGGGGGTGTTGGAAGCAGAAGGGGTGTTGAGAATGAAAATAGATATTGAGAAGTGCACGGGCTGCGGGTTGTGCGTTAAGGAGTGTTCGATGCAGATTTTACGGCTTGTTAGAAGAGGGAAGTGAGAAGGAGGTGAAAAAGAGAATGGCAGCAGTAGCAGCAGAGACAACAACAGGGCAGTCGGAATGGGAAGTGGCGGTTCCCGAGAAACCGCTGAAGGAGAAGGTGTATTTTGAGAATCTGAAGGCGCAGGTGATTGACACGGAGTTGTGCAGTCGGTGTTTGACCTGCGCGGCTGTCTGCCCTGCCCTGCCTGAGGGGATAACTTTAACGGCAGACGACAAAGTGGGTTTCCCGGACTACGAGGAGAAGTGTCTTGACTGCGGTGCGTGTGTGCGTGTCTGCCCGCGGTTTGAGTACGAGCCGAAGAGCGGGCTGGGAGAGTACACAGACTTCATCGCAGGGCAGTCAAAACGGTTCAAAGGGCAGGACGGAGCAATGGTAACCGAACTCATCGTCTCTGCGATTGAAATGGGGCTGATTGACCGTGGCTTGTTCGTGGGCAGGGACAACAGGTGGGCGACCAACATCTTCCACGTGCGCGACCCCGAGCAACTCGCGATTACAACGCTCGGCGGGACGAAATACACTTTTGCAAGCGTGCTTCCGGAGTTGAAGCGAGCGGTGCTGCTGACGAAGAGCGGTGTGGGTGTCGTCGGGACGCCGTGCATCGTCTCGGGCGTCAGAAAGCTGCAGCAGGAATTCCCGATTTTCCGCGAGAAGGTGAAACTCGTTGTCGGGCTGTTCTGCACCGAGAATTTTCACCACACCGAGATTTCTGACTACCTGCAGAAGAAGGGCGTAGATTTCTCGAAACTCGTAAAGACCGACATAACGATGGGTAAGTTCATCGCCACGATGACTAACAAGACGGTGAAGTTCAAGGTGAAGGCACTTGAGAAGATTCTTCCAAGCGGCTGCAATGTTTGTACTGATTTTACCGCGGTCGAAGCCGACGCGAGCGTGGGCAGCGTAGGCAGCGCAGCGGGATTCTCGACCGTAGCGGTGCGCAATGAAAACGCACGCAGAGTTGTAGAGTTCATTAAAAAGCGGGGCTACGCGGATTTTGGCGAGGGAAAGCCGGAAGAGCTGGCGTTCCTTGTTGGGCATAAGAAGAAGCGGGCGGAGAACATTCCGGGATTCCAGGACCAGGAAGATAAATGAAAAGTGTGTAGTGTAAGTTTGAGTGTAGAGTAAGTCTGAGTGTAGTGTAGTCTCGGCAAGTTTTGTTTCTGTCGTTGAGAGTTTTTTATTTTTTATCTAAATTATATTTAATAGTGGTGAGAGAGTTGGAGATGTTAGAGCCAGAGAACCTCGTAGTGCGGGAGTATTTCAGCAAGCTGCTCGGGAAAGAGGGGCTGAGAATACTGGAGACTGTTCCCGACGACGAAGAGATAACGGACGAAGAAATAGCACGGCTGAGCGAGACAAAACTAACTACTGTGCGACGGATGCTTTACACCTTGTACGAGAACCGAATAGCCGAGTACAGGACGGAACGAGACGACGAGAGCGGTTGGATAACTTATTTGTGGCGGTTCAACCGCGAGAATATTAAAAAAATAATGCGGGCGGAGGCGGAGGAGCTGCTGAAGGATTTGGAGAGCCAGCTTGAAGAAGAACGCGAGGGCGTGTTTTACCAGTGTAACTGCCAGCGTGTCTTGTTTGAAGAGGCGGCGGCGAGGGAGTTTTGGTGCGACAAGTGTGGCTCGGATTTTGAGTTCGTTGAAAATTCTGGTGTGATAAAAGAGTTAAGAGAGGAAGTGGAAGAGATTGAGAAGTGGATGCAGGAGATAAAAAGAAAATAAGGCGTGAGTGCGTGGCGTTACTGCGAGCGGCGGGGTGCGACGAGGCGGTTGTAAAACACTGCGTCGCAGTTGCTGAACTTGCTCTTGAGGTTGCTCGGCGTCACAACAGAGGAGTGGACAAGAGATTGGTTTTTGAGGGTGCGTTGCTGCACGACTTGGGCAGGGCTCGGTCACACGGGGTTGAGCACGGGTTCGTGGGTGGCGAAATGGCGAAGGAGTTGGGGCTGGAGGAGAGAGTAGTAAGAATAATTCAGAGGCACGTGGGTGCGGGGCTAACCGCGGCGGAGGCAGAGCGGGCGGGGCTGCCGGCTGAGGATTTTATGCCTGAGACGACGGAGGAGAAAATAGTAGCAGACGCGGACAACTTGATCGACGGAGTGCGGAGAACGAGCGTAGAAGAGGCGGTCGAGGAGTTTAAGAGGAAATTGGGCGCGGGACACCCGACCGTAAAAAGGGTTGTAAAACTGCACGAGGAAGTGCAGGGGTAACGGAGCCGGGAAAGAGCGGGAAAGGGCGGGAAAGAGTGGGAAAGGGTGCTGGGGGGGTGAGGGGGGTGGTCACTCCCTCGTCAACGCCCTTTCCCTCAGTTTGTCCTTCAAGTCCAATTTCGTTAGCACGACATTCGAGGGGTGTAGGTGTCGCGGCACCTCCGACAAGTCCGACCTCGCCACAACAACGCCCTCCACTGTTATTTTTCCCCGCTTCAAGTCGACGGACCTCACTTTCCCCTCTTTTCCCTTCTCATCGCCCCGCACTACCCTCACCGTGTCCCCCTTCTTCACAGGGAGACTTCTCCGCTCGTATTTCTCCCGCAGCCCCTCTGAAAGAGGCGCACCCAAAAACTTGTGTTTTAAATGCAGCGGTGCGTTAAACCGCGCTTTCCTCTGCTTTCTCGGTTGTTTTGATTTCATTTTCATTATCCCTCTTTTCCTTTGCTCTTTTTTAAACTACCCCAACCCTCGCCTTCACTCTGCCGAAGGTCGTTTTCATTTCAATTATCCTTATCTTTGTCCTCTTCGCTTTCATTTCCGTTTCTTCTGTTCTTTTTCAAATATAAAAGGATTAGGGGTTTGTAAGGTTTTTTAGAATGCTTAAGCTTAAGTACGATGTCGTCGTCGTAGGCGGCGGTCCGGCAGGCTGCATTGCAGCGAAATACGCAGCGAAGTCCGGGGCTTCTACACTGCTCCTCGAGGAGCATTCTGAAATCGGCGAGCCTGTTCAGTGCGCAGGACTTCTAAGCCGGAGGGCTGTGGAAGAGAGCGAACTGCGAGAGACTAAAGCCTTCGTGAACTGCGAGTTAAAGGGCGCGGTTCTTTACCCTCCCTCACACGCCCTCACTCACGCCCTCACTCACGCCCTCGCCCCTGTCCCCTCCTCTGCTCACGCCTCTGCTCACGAACTGAGAATTGAGTCTCCTCCGTCGTCAGGGAAAAGGGCGTTCGCAGTGAGCAGGAGTGCATTTGACAAGGAACTGGCGAGAGCGGCGCAGAAAGCGGGAGCGGAAATAATTCTAAAGACCAAAGTCAAGGCGGTGAAGAAGAAGGCAGGGGAGGCTGGGGAGGCGGGGCTAACGGTAAGCACGGCGGGAGAAGGGGAAATCGGGGCACGGGTCGTCGTCGGTGCGGACGGCGTGAGGAGTGTTGTCGCCAAGACCGCGGGGGCGGGGCGGGAGGTCACAAAAAACTTTTTGACCTGCGTGCAAATTGAAGGAAAATACGAGGTAGACGAGCCTTTTGCAGAGATTTTCGTGGGCAGAACCGTCGCACCGGGCTTCTTTGCCTGGGCAATTCCGCTCGGAGAAAGTTCTGGCACTGCCCGAATCGGGCTCTGCATTGACAGAAGGTTCTCACCCAGTCCCAGCCCTCTGCCGTTTTTAAAGAAACTTTTGTCAAACCACCCTGTCGTCGCCAAGAAATTCAACGGCACCCGACTGAACCTTACCCGACTAAACCTTACGGCGGGGAGAATTCCCCTCGCTCTCCCTCGACCACAAACGACGGTAAAGACGGTAAAAGACGGCGGAGCAGGGGTGCTGCTGGTCGGGGACGCGGCAGCGCAAGTCAAGCCAGTTACAGGCGGTGGCGTCTACTACGGACTGAAGTGCGGAAAAATTGCGGGGCAGACGGCGGCAAAGGCGTGCTTGAGCGGGGACGCGGAAGTGCTGCGGGAGTACGAAGAGCGGTGGCAGAAGGAAATCGGGCAGGAAATCGCGTTCGGGCTGAAAATTCACAGGCTGAGGTGCGTGCTCAGCGACAGGGACTTTAACGCACTCTGCAAAGCAGTCTCAAAATACGACCTGACGCGGCTTTTAACAGACTACGGGGACATTGACTACCCCTCGCTCGCGTTTCGTGAAGTCTTGAAAAATCCCGGAATCATCAAATTAATGGCGAAAAATGTCATAAAATATTTATATGCAAAATAAAAATTGACTTGCAAAGAAAGGCAAATAAGATAAAAAAATAGAGGAGAAGGCTTGAAAATGGCGAGGATGTACGCGAGGAGAAGGGGGAAATCAGGTTCTAACCGCCCGTTTAACTTTAGCCAGAGGGCTGCGGCTCAAGTGGCACCTGAGTGGGCGGGCTTGGGCTTGACAGCGGAGGAAGTGGAGACGAGAGTGG
>Ga0190348_1000360_pt1 | contig 12880 bp, 16 predicted proteins | sample 48721367_MG_FD_161658 | JGI IMG/M metagenome (GOLD analysis project Ga0190348, IMG submission 161658) | Hydrothermal vent microbial mat bacterial communities from Southern Trench, Guaymas Basin, Mexico - 4872-13-6-7_MG | ecosystem: Environmental > Aquatic > Marine > Hydrothermal vents >... | reverse complement strand
CTAAAAAGGGCTACATAGAAACATAAGGTGGAATCATTAGCTTTGATAATAAGAAAAGCTTTCAAGATGTTTTTGGCATTGATAGTAAGGCGTACAAGGAATATGACCTTCTAGTCAAGAAAATTTAGAAAGTAGATCCCGGTTTTGTTTTGTCAGTAAATAACCCCCGAAAGCTGCTCTTTGCCTTGAGTACCATTGGGAAGCTCTACAAACACGCTCAGGTCATGTGAGTTCTTATATGAGTCTGTCTCAAAGAATATAAGCCATGAAGAAAGAATATACTCTGCAATGCCAATTTCTGAAAGATCAGGTTCTTCTGTTCCTTCTTGATAAATTATAAGTCCGCCTGTTGCGTTAACAAGTTCTCTTGGATCGCCTGGATGGCTGAAATCGGTGTCACTTTCATAGTAGAAAGTGCCTGTGGAAGCTATTATGTGTAAAGTGGCGTATCCGTAAATAGCCTCAAATACATCCTGTTTTGTATACGGATCAAAAAACTCATTTTCAGGAATAATGAAATTTGGCCAGGTAACATCGGGCGGTTGATCTCCAGTGTAATGGCTGAAAGCATCTGTCAGCAATATGATGACTCTTTCGGTTCCTGCCCTCCAATTCATGTTATTCCAAGCAAACATAATGGCGCCATAGATGTTTTCTGGAAGGTCCTGACCACCGTAAGCAACCAGTTCATTCGCGTAATTACTCGCGATTTCAGAATCAGAGAGATTGATAAATGGGGCAGAATAGCTTGCACCTTCATAATCCGGATTACCGGGAGCATAATCTCCAAAAGGAATTACTGCTGCTTCTATGTCATACCCAGCATCGGATAAAGATTGCAGAAACTTTTGAATACTGCTTTTAACTCCTGAGATCTCATCTGACATGCTGCCGGTTGTATCAACAAGAAAAACTATGTCAGCACCAATACGAACCTCAGTTTCTTTGACGATCACAAACCCCTGAGGTTTTCCATCTTCAAAGACCATAACCTTGCCATTGTCAAGCGTACCCAAATAGTCAGGAATGCTCAGTTTCAACTTAAGAGGCATTGGAGAACTAATGGGATCAAATATGGGAATACTCGAAGGGAGTTTGTCTATCGTGAAGAAAATATCAAGATCATTTCCCCAGGTGTTGGGAACTCTTACACCAATTGGGTCCAGAGGAATATCCTGTTGCAATACTGGAATAATCCCACACGATGCCAAAACAATCACAACAAACAATATTGATAACTTAAGTAATCTTTTCACTATGACCATCTCCTCAATAATTCAATCCGATACCGGCATTAACATAAAGAATACCAGACCAGCCAATTAAGTATGGGCCATTCGCCAGACCTCCGATGGTCATCACTTCTCCAAAGATGTGAATTAGATCAGTTAATTTCAAATTTATGCCGGCTTTAACCCTAAAAGCGTTATCAGAATAGATAAAAACTTGAAGTTTATATAGATCTACAAGGACAATAAATCCTAATCCGGTATAAAGTGATACATTTTTTCCAAGCCTGAAGTTCAGAGACACTGCAGGATCAAGTTCCAACAATGAAGAAATTTGCGTGACAGGAACATAGCAATTCAATTCAGATCTGAGAAAGTTATTCCCCGATTGAAGTCCCACGCCAAAAAACTGCCTTTCAAGTCCGCTTAGTTCAATTCCTTTTGAAACATATACACTCATCGAAAAAGATACGATGGTAAACAATATAATAATACCCATACAAATTAGCGAACGCATATCCATCCCTCCTCTAAAAATTATATCAAACGTATGTTTGGATAGCTATGATATAAAAGACTTATAAATATTAATTGTTTAAGCATTTTCCAAAAACATTGCTATGTGTTCATTAAAAAGCCATGCAATACACATCCGGGTTCTATACCAACTATAATGCCATAAAAAAAGCGGGATCTCGCATCCCGCTTTTAAAAACTGCTAATTATCAGTAAATTACGCCAGTAAGGTGTTTTTGACCCTGGGTGGCATCTGGCAATTCAATATAGAGATCAAGATTGTGTGGATCGTCATAAGATTTTGTCTCAAAGAAAACCAGCCACGAAGAGAGTATGTATTCCGTTATGCCAATGCCAGACAGATCAGGTTCGCCTGAAGGATTCTGATAAATTATCAAGCCGCCTGTAAAGTCAGCGATTTCTCGTGGATCTCCTGGATGAGTAAAGTCGGTATCACCTATAGAGTAGTAAGTACCCGTAGAAGCGATTATGTGGAATGTTGCGTACCCCAATATGGCACTCAAAACATCGGTCTTTGTGTACTTCGGCTCAAAATCATTTGTTGGTGGAGAAGGCCAGGGAATTGTTACCGGCTGATCGCCTGTATAATGGCTGAAGGCATCAGTAAGCATTATAAAAATTCTCTGTGAACCGGGGCGCCAGGCCATATTATTCCAGGCAAACATAATAGCACCATAGGCGTTTTCAGGGCCATCTGCTCCGTAACCTACAGCAAGCTCCTGAGTATAAGAAGCAGCAGTTGTTGGATCAACCAAACCAAGATACGGTGGATCAAACCCTATATTATCAGTTGTGTCTGGATCCGCCGGGACGTAATCTCCATAAGGAACTATCCCAACTTTCACATCGATTCCCGCTGCTGCCAGGTCGTTCAAAAATTCAGTCATGCTGTTTTTAACTCCTGCGATTTCTGTACCCATACTTCCAGTTACATCGACCAAAAAAACTATATCTGCGCCAATACGGGCTTCTGTTTCCTTTAACAGCGCAAATCCCTGAGCTTTTCCATCTTCAAAAAGAAGAAGATTATCAGGATTCAAATCGCCTGAATAATCTTTAATGACCATTCTCAGCTTCACAGGCATGGCAGTGTCCACAGGGTTTAATATAGGAACGCTGATTGGAAGCCTGTCTACGGAAACAAGAATTTCAAGGTCATTTCCCCATGGATCAGGGATTTTGACGCCGACAGGGTCCAGGGGTATGGCAAGCTGGAGAACCGGTATGATCCCACAGGAGGCCAGTATAATCGCAACAACCGAAATGATTATCAATCTAGTTATAATCTTCATCCTGACCACCTCCTAAAATTCCAGCCCTGCACCAACGTGCAGGCTGAAGACGCCGGACCAACCAACCATATACGGCCCACCTGAAAGACCACCAATGGTCATCACTTCCCCAAATACATTGATGAAATTCATCAACAGTAAATTGACCCCCAGCTTCACATGAAAAGCCCTGTCTGAATAGAGAAGAAAGAGGGAATCCCTAAAATCAGCAAGCAATATGAGACCCACGCCAGCATAAACTGAAAGGTCGTTATCGAGTTGAAAATTCAACAATACTGTGGGGTCAATTTCCATTACCGAAAAGGCTGACCAGTCAAGGTAAGGAATGTCTGATACTGAGGTGATAGGGATAAAACCATTTACTTCTGCTCTAAGAGTCCCATCGCCTATCTGCACCCCAATCCCGAGAATCTGTCTATTCAGACCCCCAAGCTCGCTGCCTATTAAGCCATGTACGCTCAATGAAAAAGCTGTCGCAGCGAGCATAACGACAAGTAAAATAGCAAGTATTCGTACCATACTCACACCTCCCTCAGTTCAAATTTTATCAGTCGTATGTGTAATAACTGATGAAAGAGTGGAGCTGAAAATTAACTATATGTAGAGCTTTAAAGAAGAAATGATTTCGAAGTTGTACTGGACAAAAGATTTCTATTGATACGCAATATATCAGACGTTTGCAATAATATGTGGTTGTTGAAAGAAAAAATAAAACGGCGCTGTTAAGCGCCGTTAAAATGGTCGGGGCGACTGGACTTGAACCAGCGACCTTCTGCGCCCCATGCAGACACGCTTCCATCTGCGCTACGCCCCGCCAATTGGAATTGTAGCATAGATGGAACTCTCTTTCAAGAGGGATTTTTACTTATAGGAAATTGCTTTGATGTAGATCGCATCTCCGTTTTTAACCCTTATAGCGCCACCGCATTCAGGGCATCGGGTCTCAAGATCTTTGGAAAAGAACTCATTGCCACAGTCACGACACTGATAGTGGAGTTCGTCCGTAACAAAATCAATTTCAACGTTTTTAAAATCGGTGTTTTCCTTTATCAAGTCAAAAGCTTCTTTTATATGACCTTTGTCCACCATTGCCAGCTTGCCAACGCCGACAGTGATTTTTCTGATTCTCTTTAACTCTTCCGGGGTGATTTCGCTTTCAATGTAGAGTTTTATTTTCTCTGCAATAGATAACTCATGATGCATTCTTCCAGCCCTCCTAACATATCCTTGGTGTTAATTCTTCTACAAGCATGGGCAAGACACGCTCAACACCGTATCGATTTTTTAACATTACCCTTGGAATAACACTCTTTTCACGTACGTAGCCTATAAAAGAAGGATAAAAGCCCAGATCGTTGAGCGCGTCCATAACATCTCCAGTGTCCCTTTCGCTGCAGAAAATCGCTGCAGTCCCTTCACATGCAAGATAAAGAGGATCAATACCGAGTATTTCCGATATGACTTTAACCCCTTCTGGAACGAGCAGCATATCTTCATTGATGACTATATCGCAACCTGCACTTGCGGCTATTTCATTGAGTATTTGGGCCACTCCGCCACGAGTAGCATCTCTCATTGTTCTGATATCAAAAGCCTTTACGATTTCTAAAAGCGGCGTGAGCGAACGGCAATCCGAATTGAAACTCACATCGAATCCCTTCCTCAGAGCCATAATCGTGGCACCATGAAGTCCTATGGGACCAGTTAATACTATGGCGTTTCCCGGTTCTACATTGGTAACGCTCAGGGGTTTTCCAACACTTTTTCCAAAACAAGTAGTGTTGATCACCAGTCCATCGAGACTTCCTTTGTTCATTACCTTGGTATCTCCACAGAGAATCTTCAAGTTGTTCCTCCTAAGCTCATTGTCAAGGGAATTGATTATACATTCGAAGGATTTAAGAGAAAAACCCTCTTCCAAAATAATCGAAAGTGTCATGTAGATTGGTTCTGCGCCGAGCATTACCACATCATTTACGCTACCAGTGACTGCCAGTTTTCCGATATCTCCACCCGGAAAGAAAAGAGGATAAACGGTGAAGCTATCTGTACTGACCACATCAACCGACTTTGCAATCACACCAGCATCCTCTTCCATCGAAACCACTGTGCTGTTTAAATGTTCTTCAATAAACTTTAAAAGTTCAATCTGGCGTTTGCCGCTATTATGATGAATCGTAATCGTTCCGTCCATACTATCCCCCCACATTGATTCGATATAACGAGTGCCATAACCATAACTCTACGTGTTGATCTCTTTTCTATACAAGAAAGCGGCATGGCAAGAGCCTTCAGAGGAAACCATACATGGGCCCATAGGTCTTTCAGGGTTACAGGCAATGCCAAAGAATTTACACTCTTCGGGATCGAGTTTGCCTTTGAGCACCTGACCACAAGGGCACTGATCTTTTGAAGATATTTTACATAATTCCGGATATATTTGCAAAGCGTTTATAACACTGTCTTCTGATTTTAACGCATAACCTGAATTCGGAATGATGCCAAGCCCTCTCCATTCCGCATCGGAAGCACCAAATAGCTCCTCCAGCGTTTCAATGGCTAACGGATTTCCAGTACGCATTACGGTGGAGTAGTACGCATTAAAAACACCTGAAACCCCTGTAACGAGCATCTCATACATCTTTTCAAGGGCAAAAACAAGCAATTCCCTTGTGAACCCGGCGATTACAAAAGGTTTTTTGAATTTTTCTGAAAGCCTTTTGAAAGGTAATTCCCCGATGATTGTTGCAACATGCCCCGGGCATAGTAATCCATCTATCGCACAATCTGGATCTGACAAAAGTGTTTCTATTGCTGGAGGAATACGTTTTAGAAGATTATATATGTAGAGGTTTTTCATTGACGAGTTTTCGATTTCTGAAATCAAACCAGCAACAAGCGGTGCTGTGGTTTCAAAACCGATAGCTGCAAACACCGCGGCTTCAGCGGGATCTTTTTTCATGTCCTCAATAATCTCAAGTGGATTGTAAATTTCCCTTACATCGGCTCCAAGTGCCTTCTTTTCTCTCAAGGTTCCAAAGCTTCCGGGGACTTTCATCAAATCACCAAAGGTATATATTCGGACACCCTGATCACATAAATATATCAATCGGTCAACATCACTCTGTGAAGTGACGCATACCGGGCATCCGGGACCGCTGATCAATTTCATCTTATTGCGATAAACTTCCCTCAAGCCATATTGCATGAGAGCATGGGTATGCGTCCCGCAAACCTCCATGACGTTGAATACTCTACTTTCCAAGGTATTTCCCCAACCTTTTACCAGCTTTTTCTATTTCTCTCGCCGAATCGACATCAACTCTCTGGATTGCAAATCCTGCATGAACAAGCACATAATCCCCTTTCTTCGCCTTATTTATAAACCTAACATCGATTTCCAGCTTCACCCCGGCTTTTTCTGCCAATGCTTTGTTGCCATTGACTTCTATTATTTTAAGCGGTACAGCCAGACACATGTTATCACCTCGATTCCCTTTCTTTTAACAAGTAGAAGTAAGCCTGTCCCAATGCAATTCCTTCATCGTTAGGAGAAACTTGTTCGTTTACATATACAATAAAGCCGGATTTCTTGAGAGTCTCCACGCACATAGACAAAAGAAGGCTATTTTGAAAGACACCCCCGGACAGGCATACATTTTGCTCTCCGGTTTCTGCCCTTAGCTTTTTGCAAAGTTCTAGCACCACATTAGATAACAATTGATGAAAGGCCCGGCTTAATTCCTCAACTGTCGCTTCTTTCTCCTTTTTCAGAGCAACGATCTTTTTTATACAATTTCTCAGGTCGATTTCCCATAAGCCTTCTTTTTTAACAAGCGCGAAGGGCAATCTCAAGTTACTGGGTACTGAAGAGGCGGCGCTTTCAAGCTTCATAGCCGCTTCACCTTCATACGTATTCCTCTGGCATATTCCCAATAGTGATGAAACAGCATCGAATAACCTTCCAACCGATGACGTCATTACTGCGGCAGTGTTTATAAGCTTCAGTTCGTCGGTGGACAAATTTTCCCCTGCATCAAAAAGATATGCCAAAGCCATAAGATCAGGTCTCTTGGCAGCATTTTCGCCTTCTGGCATTGAAACTCGCCTTAACCGTCCTTTTCTTTGCCATTTTGCACCATTAACCAGAAAAAACTCTCCTCCCCAGACCGTACCGTCAGTACCGTAACCCGTACCATCAAAGGCAACACCGATACAATTTTTTAAGCCGTATTCAGCCATGACGCTGTAAATATGTGCAGTATGATGTTGGCATTCAACTAGTTTCGCTCCTTTTTTGCGTGCAAGTAATTCACCCAACCATCTCGAAAAGTACCCGGGATGCATATCAACAACGACAACGCTGGGACTAAGGTCAAAAAGCCTTTCATACCTTTCAGCCATCAAAAGATACTGATCCTGGTTCAACTTGAATTGAAGATCCCCGAAATACTGAGAAGGGTAAAAGAAGTCTCCCTTTACATAACCGAAAACAGCCTTCAAATCACCTCCAGCGCAGAAAATCTTCGAAGAAGCGTGAAATGGAATCGCAACTATTTCGGGTACAAAACCCCGGGATCTTCTCACAAAAAGCTTTTTCTTATTAACAACTTTCAAGACAGAGTCATCACAGCGATTCAGGATTTCCCTATCATGAAGCAAAAGGGCATCAGATATGCCACTGAGTTTTTTTCTTGCTTCGTCATTGCTTGCACAAAGGATTTCGCCGGAAAGATTCCCGCTCGTCGCTATCAATATCGGAAATTCTTGAAGAAGGAGGTAGTGAATTCCCGCATAAGGAAGCATAACTCCCACCATATTTATTCCTGGAGCAACGGATTCAAAAAAGTTTCCTTTTTTCTTCAAAAGCACTATTGGTCGGGCAGTCGAAAGAAGCAATTTTGTTTCTTCAGGAGACACTTCCGCAAAATTTACTATGGTTTCCAAATCTTTTGCCATTAAAGCAAAGGGCTTGAAGGGACGCTCTTTTAGCTTTCTCAACCTTTGAACCGCTTCTTTGCAAAAAGGGTCGCATACGAGATGAAACCCTCCAATACCTTTAACAGCAAGAATGCCTCCTTTTAAAAGAATTTCTTTAGCTCTGACAATTGCTTCTTTGGAAAATCGCTTTTCCGCTTTTTCTTCAAGCCAGTAATGCGGCCCGCATTTATCGCAGCAATTAGTCTGTGCGTGGTATCTTCTCTCAGAAACATTTGTATATTCTGATTCACATTCAACACACATGGGAAAGCTTTTCATGGTGGTGAAGGGCCTATCATAGGGAATACTTTCTATTATACTGAAACGAGGGCCACAGTGACTACAACTTATAAACGGATAAAGATACCTTCGACTGTTAGGATCAAACATCTCATCAAGGCAATCTTCGCAAAGTCCAATATCTGGGGGAATTAAAGCGGTTATTTCGCCGCTCTTTTTGCTTGGCTTTATGACAAAACCAGTTCCTTTTCCGTTTTCTGTATGAATTTCTCTGATATTCACTTCTATAATTTTGGCTGGTGCCGGTTTTTCAGTACGTAGCCTGTTTAGAAAAACCTCCAGCTCCTCTCTGCTGCAAAAGAGCCCCACTTCAACCCCTGTTTCGCGATTTTCAACGTATCCATTGAGGTTTAGCTCTTTAGCTAGCTTTGCAACGAAAGGCCTGAAGCCGACTCCTTGGACGATTCCCCTGATTTTCAATATGTATTCTTGCATACTTTTTCAAATCCCTTAAAAATCAAATCTGCACGTCTTTTCACTTCCGGAGTGAGGTTAATCCCCACTTCCAGGTTTTCCGGCTTAATGCCTATGAGAAAAAAGTTGACTTCTTTTCGGGATTTCAGATATTTTATGAATGTGGAAATGCCAAAGGCATGCGTGGAAAAACTGAAGTCTTTTATCTCCTCTTCGCGAAATATCCTGAGTTCTTCATTCATTCCCTGGACAGAATCTATAAACACGATAATTCCTGACTTTAAGGAGAGAAGTTTTCCAAGGTAGTTTTCAGGATTTCTATAGCATTTAAGCAAATTCCAGTGCGGTGGAAGTTTGAGTTTCTCAAGAAGCTCTATAAGAAAAACACCAACATAATCGTCACTTCTCATGGGATTTCCAAGACCCACAAAGAGAACCTCTCTGTTCATAAGAGATGCGACAAAGTGCAAAATATCAGTTGGAACATCATTTGAAGGCATCTTCGACGACGACGAGGTGCCTGCATTTTGGGCAAAGTAACTCAAAATGATCCTCCCTTCTAACTATCTCTTTAGGTCGGATTTTAGCAGGCGTGGTACTCAGTTCAGACTGTCTAATTAGCATAAGGTTAGGGTGACCATATGTATAAGGCCCCAGCTTTTTAATGAGCCATTTCAAATGGTCAACAGTTGCTATGACAGTACCGCATTTTTCACAGCGGACGAGTTTCTTTTCCACACTGTTGGAGTTAATTTCATCAGATCTATCCAGACTTGCGGTGACATAGTCATTAGTCAGCACTATCCCCCCGTCTGTGATACATTTTTCCTGGCACTGACCACAATATATACAATCGGTGTATCTGACGGTTAAAATTCTAATTCCCTTTTTGAGGTCATCTTTGAGTTCTATAGCCTTTGCAGGACATACTTGAGCACATGCTCCACAGCCAATGCAGATTTCATCATTATAAACCGGCTTTCCGCGAAACACCTCAGGAGCTTCGTAAGTGGTAAAAGGATAAGTTGTCGTGAACCTTTTTGAAAACACATTGGTGATTGCCTCTTTTAGTTCCCTAAGCTTTGGCGTTTTCATCTTTTTCACTTCCCTTCAGTTCATCAGCGTAAAGATCGACAACTGTTTCCTTTGCGGGTTTAACACCACTCCTGTAAGCTGCTCTTGATATGGCATGAGCAGCAACTGGCGAGGTTAATAAAATAAACACCATACAGATGAGGGATTTCAAACCACCTGATGCAAAACCTTCCAATATAAACACACCAAACAAAATGCCAGCAGAGCCAAAGGTAACACATTTCGTCGCTGCCTGCAGCCTGTTGTAAACATCAGGTAGCCTTACGAGCCCCAAAGCGCCAAAAAAATCGAAGACTATCCCAAATACAATAAATCCGTAGCCAAATATCTCTCTAATCATCCATATGCCTCCCTTCCAGAAACTTAGCAAGGGCAAGGGAGACTATGAAGCTTTGTAATGCCCAGGCCATGGCTATGTCAAGGAAAAAAGAAGCTCCTGTAAACAAAGAAACCAAAGCCAAAAGCCCTACAATGATAATGCCAAAAATATCAACTGCAACAACTCTATCGGCTGCCGAAGGTCCAAAGATAACCCTGAAAATGACCATTAACGTGCACATCAATAGGATATTTATCAATCTCACAAGAAATTCCACTTCGATAATTGCGAAGTTGAATACAATAAACGCAATAACAAGAAGAAGCCCTATGAACCATCTAAGAGTCCTGCTCACCTCATAAACCTCCTCAAAATGGGTTCAAAGCGCCCCGCAATAGCTCTGGTACAGCCTTCTATTTCGGGAGTCTCAACCTGAATCCAGTGAATAATGAGTTCGCCTTTATCTTTGAACACATCGACAGTTAAGGTGCCTGGAGTCAACGTGATGGAATTTGCTAGCACGGTAATGGACGAATCTTCTTTCAGTTCCGTTTTTACTTTTACAAAGCCGGGTTTAACGGGTGCCTCCGGATGGATGACAATCATAGCGACATGAAAGTTTGCCTTAAGCATTTCCCAGAAAAGGACTATTATATAAACAAAGAAGTATAATATACCCTTCAGGGCAACACTTTTTCCCGTTTTTAAGAAAACATCCCCGACAATTAAAGCGATAGCAAAAGAAGCAATAAGAGCAAATACAAGCTCCTGAAGGCTAAAAGGAAGAGTAATGAGAATCCACACTATGAAACTGAGAATAAATACGATTATTCTGCTCTTTGTTTTAACGGTCATCAGTTACCACCTGCCATGAAAAGCTGGCTGTAAACCTCTCTATTTGTCACGCAATCCACTACTTTGTCTAATGTAACTTCCCTGATCGACGGAATAAAAAGAATCGCTGTAATAAGGGTTAACAAACTCATGATTATCAGAACTGATTTCATAGATGAAGGTATTTTCGCATCCCCGGTTGATGGAAAAGCTTTCTTCAGCATCTTCAGGTAATAAGTTAGGGTGATTACGCTCACGGCAAGTGCAATGAGCGCATAAATATATTTACCAGAATATATGGCTGCCATGATTATTACGAGCTTGCTGAAAAATCCTCCAAAGGGTGGTACTCCGGAAATTCCCATAGAAGCCATCAGAGTGGAAACATAAACTGTTTGGTCACTCTTACCAGTCATTTTTTCCAGATCCCTTGTTCCTTCCGACATCTCGATTGCCCCTGCATCAAGAAAAAGCGTTCCCTTAAGAACAGCATGATTCAGCATATGGTAAATGGCCCCGAGAATTCCAAGGGGAGTTCCCAACCCAAGGGCAAAAATGATATATCCCATTTGACTGACGCTACTAAAGCCCAGCATTCGTTTAATATCGTTTTGTCCAAAGGCCATAATCGCACCTACAACCATTGTTATTGCTCCAAAAACGAGCAATGTTTCAAGAACCAGACTGCTTTTTTGAAACACCATGAAAAAGACCCTGATCATAGCATATGCACCAAGTACTTTTATAAGAACCCCTGATAGCATGGCTGATACCGGAGAGGGTGCTGAAGGGTGAGCATCTGGCAGCCAGGAATGAAATGGGAACATCGATGCTTTCAACCCAAAACCCGTTAGGAAGAACCCATAGGCGAGATAAAGAACGGGTGTTTCAGCACTCTTAATTGAAATCTGCATAAGAGTAAGAGAAGAAGTTGCACTGTAAACGCAACCTATCCCGAAAAGGATCAATGTGGACGAAATAGAACCAAGTATGGCATATTTGAAGGCTGCTTCATAATGCTCGGCTTCCCCCTGAAAAGCGACAAGGGCATATGTTGCTATTAGAGAAACTTCCATGAAAACAAATAAATTGAAAAGGTCTCCCGTAATTGTGACACCATTTAAACCGGCGATTAAAAGCATCAGAAGCCCATAATAATTGCTCAATGAGCTGAAACGCCGCATATATCCTATCGAATACAACGTGCTGAAAAAAGCCACCAATGAAACTAAAAACAGCACGAAAGCTGACAAATTGTCTACAACCAATGAAATCGTATAAGGAACTTTCCAACCCGAAAGCTGGTAGAAAATCGTGCCTGAAGCGTTAATCAACGGAAAAAGCAGCACCGAAAGAAATAGCAGCAACGATGTGGTTATCAGCGCAACCAGTTCTGCAAACTTATTCCTTTTGCCACTCATAGCGAGCACAAAACCCGATAACAATGGAATTATTACGAAATAGGAAGCAATCACCCCTTAAGCCTCCTTACTTTGCGCACATTGAGTGTGCCGTAGTGTTTGTGGATATTCACTGCCAGGGCAACAAGCAAAGCAGTTGTACCCAGTTCGATGACGATTGATGTCAAAACCAGGGCTTGTGGGAGTGGATCAACCATTAAGCCTGGATCTTTTCCTGGCAGGAGTATGGGAAAGGTCCCTCCCGACCTGTATGCAATCAATATGAGAAACAGGTTTACCGCATAGCCCATGATTCCAGAACCAAGTATTATTTTCACAATATTGGCTTTCGTAAGCACTCCATATAATCCGACAAGAAAAAGGATAAAGGATAGGAGATATAAGCCCATAACTCATTCCCCCTCCCTTTTTTCATTTTTGCTGTCTTCACTATTTCCTGCCTTACTCCCATGTTCATAA
>Ga0190348_1000358_pt1 | contig 12913 bp, 13 predicted proteins | sample 48721367_MG_FD_161658 | JGI IMG/M metagenome (GOLD analysis project Ga0190348, IMG submission 161658) | Hydrothermal vent microbial mat bacterial communities from Southern Trench, Guaymas Basin, Mexico - 4872-13-6-7_MG | ecosystem: Environmental > Aquatic > Marine > Hydrothermal vents >... | reverse complement strand
TTGAAGGGTTATATAGAGTGGGTGGTCTGTTTTTAATGGGAAATAGAATTTCGCTTTTGCAAAATAGGTTGTTCCTTTTTGTGTTGGATTATGAGTGAGGGATTCTGGCTGGAGGAAGTTGAAAGGCTCCGTAAATTTATCAAGGAAAGCACAAATAGGTGTTGTTGGTCGGGCATTCAATTCAATAAAGTAGTAATGATATGCTCCAGTGGAGTCCTTCTTAGCAATAAGGTCAATGCCAACAAAGCCAGATAGCCCCGGCACTTTAGTTAAAACTTCCCTACAAAACTGCAATATTTCTTCTCTTTTCGGGTGTTTAAAATTCGTTATCCCCCCAAGATATTCGGATTTCTCAAAGCCAAGAGAAAGAATCTGTTTATTTAAAGAGAGAAAATATGTCTGTTCGTTAGTAATAAAAGCGGTAATGCTCAAATTCTCTCCTTCAATAAATGCTTGCACAAGTTGCTCAGAACCCTTTCGTTCTCTTAATGTTGTTTGTAGTTCTTCTTCAGTTCTGATAATTCTTGCTCCTTCACAAGCAACACCATCGTTTGGCTTTATAATTACCGGGAAAACAAAGCCAAGATCACTAAGGTTGAAATTTTCCCTTTCGAAAAATTCTTTGGTACTTTCGCTGCTGAGAACATGTGCTATTTGACCATTAGCAGCTATAACTGCTGTTTTTGGGAACAAGATTCGATTTTTTGCACATACTTCGTACATCCGTTTTTTGTTGGATGCGAGGGCTATTGCTAAGGGAGAACAATTCAGACTTTTAGTGCCAGTTTGTTCATAGCTAGTAACCAGTTTTTTTAGGATCCCGCCCGTACCGGGGGCTATTACGAGAAAAGCATCCGCCTTGGACGCAAGGAGTCGACTTTTTTCTAAGAAATCTTTTTGCGAGGAAATACTCTCTATCGTTTCTGCGTGTAAGAATTTCTTTAAAAACATTAGACGAGAGTCAAGAGTAGTGCTTACCTCGATGGCTAATGTTTTACAATAGCTAATAAGCGTTCGTAGCATACCAAATCCCTCAACTAAGAGGTTTGCTGTTAACTCGCTTTCAGAAAAGCCACCGGAGGTTGCATATTCTTGTATGAAAAGTTTCATTTACATACTTAATGAGTAAAGCCTTTTGTAAATATTTTTAATAGTTCAAATGAATCTCTTTCCAGGATGAAAATGACCGGCGAAAAAGCCGTTATTGCTAAAGAACTAGATTATATGGGTTGGGGGTGTTATCAGATTAATTTGAGTCTACGAGTTGAAATAAAAACCATTCGCCTTGGTGAGATCCTGAAATTTGTGACTGACAACCCAAAGGTCAACGAAAAGATCTTCAAATGGTGTCAAACAAACAAGCAGGAATTGTTTCTCTCGGACTTTAAGAACGGTAAATATTATTATATCAAACGATTATCCTAGTAAATTGGTGTGCGTGTGTTATTGTGAGTTACAAACTAGTTCAAGGTGAGTTAAGTTTCAAGTTCGCTGCGGCCCATTTTGTACTGGGTGAAACCGGTTGCGAGCGTTTACATGGTCATAACTATCTTGTGGAAGTGCAAATATATGGAGAACAAGATCCGGCAAAGAATCTTGTTATTGACTTTTTGTTGTTAAAACCTTTTGTGCGCGAATTCGTTGAAGCCCTTGACCACCGCATCATTTTACCTCAGAACAACCCGAAGTTAGAAATCAAGTCTGAAGGTAATGAGCTTCACCTCCTTTTTACACCAAAACAAAAGAAATACATTTTTCCCAAAAGCGATGTTGTACTTTTGCCAATCGAAAATACAACCGTAGAGGAATTTGCACGATATTTGGCAGAACAACTGGCGTCCTTGTTTCAAACCTATCCAAATATCGACATTATTGAAGTTGGAGTCTTTGAATATAAAGGGCAAGGTTGCTGGAAACGCATAACCCGTTAATAGTGCCTTTCTTTTGGTAAGAGTGAGACGACTTTCTCAATTTCGATTGTCTGAAATAATGGGGTCTCTAGGCTGCTATTTATTGTTGCATTAAAAAAACTGCTTTCCGGAAAATGTTGAGGTAATACTGTGAGCAGTTTTTTGGCAATTTTGAATTTCAGCAACTTTCTTGCTGAGGTTGTAAAATGACTGGTATGCTCATCTGGTTTTGAATATCTCCCCATTGTCGCCCCGAAATCAAAGCCAAAAAGGATGATCACCTTCGCTTGGAAATTTGCCGCAAGGTACACTGCCCTGTCTCCATCGGTGAAGCCACCATAATTCCTTACCTTTAAGGTCTCTTTTGTTTGAGTGGTGCCAATGACCCGTCCCTTTTGGATTATGTCTTTTAATAGCAAAAGACGTTGGATGTTGTCTCCATGCGCATGTATGACTTTTATTGTGGTTTGCGAAACATTTTTCTGTAAGAGGTTAAAACAGCCATCCAAATCTGATACAAGAGCAGTAATGGGTATGTTTTTCTCTAATAAAGCATTTGCCGCTCCATCAACTGCAATGGTTGTTATGCTATCATGAGAAAAAGGGAGGCTCTCCTTTAATTGCTCGAGTGTCTCTTCGAGTGATGGTCCCGGCCCAAAAATTAATACAATCTTCCCTTTTATGAGTTTTTTAAGAGTTTCTTTTGTTTTCTTTACATTCCAGAAGTTTAGCATCTTCGAAAGGATTTTTGTTGCTCGCCAATCCTCAGAAGGGTTAATATTCAATAGCGAGCAAATCTCTTGATAATCCGTCTTTGATAATTTTAAGGTCTTCTGCAAGTTAGAGCAACTCGGATAAGTTTCCGTTAAACAAAAAACAAATGAGGTAGAATATAAATAATTACTCATAAAGAGGTCAAATTACTCTTTAGGATAGAATAGCAATGAGTGAAAAATTACCATTCTTCGATGAAGAGGTTCTCTACGAAGTTATTGTGAGTACTGTTGATGATACCAAGCAACCAAATGCCGCGCCGATGGGTGTTCGATATTCGAACGGGCAATTGATCTTACAGCCTTACCTAACAAGCACCACCTATCAAAATCTCCTGACAAATAAAGAGGCAGTAATTAATGTAACAACTTCTCCAGAGCTATTCGTCAAAGCAGCTTTGTTTCAAGAAGAGTTCAATGCAGAAGACTTTCTCACTTCGCCGGTAAGTTCTGTCTCCCTTCTAAAGGCTTGCGCTCACAGTTTTATTGTCGTGCGTGTTAGTTCGTTTTCTATTGATGACTTGAAGGCACGCTTTCCCTGTGAAATTGTCAGAGTTGATTTGAGCGAATTTCGCCCCACACTTTATACTCGAGCGTTTTCTTCACTCATTGAGATTTTAATTCATGCAACACGGGTTCTCGCTTTTCAAAGAGACAAAGACAAAGAAAGCGAAGTGAGCCGTTTGCTGGAGTTAATAGATTATCATCAAAAAATTATTGGGCGAGTAACGTCTAAGAATTCCATGTATCAAATTTTGATGAGAAAAATCAATTCTAAAATTAACCAGGTAAGAGTTTAAGCATGTCCGAGAGAATTCAGGAGCCCATTGAAGGCTTTTTTTTGGCGACAAAGGAGAACTTAATTTTTGACGTCAAAGGATTGTCTCACCCGACGGATAGGGTCATCGCTTTTATTCGATATTATCCAACGATGGCAACAACAGCAGCGATAGGAGAAACAACTGGAAAGACCCCTCCAAAGAAATCCTATGCCAAAGTTTATGCTTTGAATGAAAGATATGCCTTTCTTAAAAGTCATTATCCACAATATCTCTTTCGAGACCTCCATGGGCGTGGGCTTCTGCAGGGTGTTCCGCGAGAAAAGATACAAATGATTTACAATCCCATGGAAAAATTACAGCGACTAAGAGAAAAACCGGCGAGTAAGCTTGATGCTTTAGAAAATCTTGCACTTGCTCTAAGTGCTCAACTCGAGGAGTATATTGAACCCGCAGCAATTGGCCTTTCAGGCTCATTGCTTGTTTCCCTTCATCGAGAAACTTCTGATGTTGACCTTATAATCTACGGCCGAGAGAATGGCTTGAAAATTTATCATGCCATGCCTGAAATCTTCGAGCACTCATCGCTTGTTGCTCGTTATACGCGTAAAGAACTCGAAACTTTGTGGGTTACTCGAGGGCAAACAAACCAAATTGACTTTTCATCTTTTGCAGCTTTGGAACAGCATAAAGTTCTTCAAGGGACAATCGGTGGTCGCGACTTTTATCTTCGTTTGGTTCTGCATCCCGATGAATTTTACGAGCCGTATGAGAAAACATTCATTATTCCACTTGGTGAGATTGAGATCACTGCTGAAGTTGCTGATGCAACAGGTGCGATTTTCACTCCTTGTATTTATCAATTAAAGGATGTTGAGTTACTCTCCTCTACAAAATTATGCGAAGACTTGCCGGAGCGTATTTTCACTCTTCGGGGGCGCTATTGTGAGCTGGCAAAAAAAGGGGATCGCATAATCGCCAGGGGAAAACTTGAGCGTGTAGAGATAAGACACCGGAAAGAGCAATATCAATTAGTGTTGGGGACGTTAGAAAATGAGTTCTTTCGAATGGTAGACTAAAGTCTGAAAAGGCAGTAAAAGACACCTATATATACAGCTTTAGGAATACACCAATAATAGGGATAAAACTATTCGAGGTAAAGTTTTAGTATGACAATTAAAATCAAGCAAGGAAAGCCTAAAGACTTGTTTCCTGAAGTTTCAGCCATTGTTTCCGACTGTTTCGGTAGTGTCTGGACTGCAGATGACTTACAACAATTAATTGACTTCCCGCATGAAAACAAGCTATTCCTTGTTGCCTATAAAGATGATAAACCAATTGGTTATGCTTTTGTCGTTGCTGATTACATGGATGTTGTTGACACTAAAGTCGCCACTGTTCAAGAAATCGGCTTACTCCCAGAATATAGGGAAATGGAAATTGCTGAAGAGTTTCTTGATCGAGCAATTCAGTTTTCAAAAGCAAACCAGGCGGAATTACTCGAACAGGTAGTTTCTACAATCGACCAGTGGCTCATACCTGTCTTGATTAAGAAAAAATTAAGGCCAAGCGAAATTAAAGCTGACCGTGAAATCTCTTCAACAAATGAGGCAAAGTTAATCATTTCGAATCTCAAGAAAAACCCCAAATTAACCGTTTTAATGAATCAATTATTCTTCGAACAAAATGATGACCTTGAAAGCCATATTATTGAAAGCGAGCAAGATTTAGATAATTTACCTCGGAAGGATCCGATAGCTTTTGGGTCGATTATCTCTGTAAATAGGGCAGAGGAATTAGATACTATTCTGGAAGAATTACGAAAGATTGATGTTGAATGGGACGAAATCGGCATAACTTTTGATTATCTGTTCTAAAAAAGGTGGCCTACTGGGTCACTCTCTCTTCAATTTCCTCTATAGTTTTCCAATAAGTCCGGACAATATCGGCCGGCCAAGAGCCATATTTTTGAAAATAATTGGTAAGCCAATTAATCGTACGTTTGTCACTTGTGCTGCCAGAGCCAAAATCTCCGTAGTGCTGCTTTATTTTGAGTAATTCACTAAGTGCTTTATCTCGTGCTAGAATAGAGCCTGCACTTACAGCAATATATTTCGTCTCTGCTCTAATACTAACAACCAATTTCGTGTCTTTTAATTGTGAGTTTTGTTTGAGCAATTTTCGGAGGAGTTTGACAGCCTGGAAATTGTCGACTTGAAACGTGTCAATCTTCCCGACTTTTTCGTTGATGTTTTCTAATGCTCTGAAAAAAGCATATGCTTCAGCTTCGTCCATTGTTAAGCCGTTTTTATTATAGTTGTTGAGATCCTTTGCAGTCAGCACTTTGATGCTCCAAGCAAGGGCTTTTTCTTTGATCATCTCTGCATGCATTTTTAATTTTGTCCGCGATGAATACTTTTTACTGTCCTTAATTCCCAACAGCTTGAATTCTTTCATCACGCTTTCATCAACTGCGCAAGCTCCTATAATCATTGGTCCTATGATCAATCCTCTACCGGCTTCGTCTGCCCCAACGATTATTTTTCCTGTCATATTCATCATCAAATTTTATTTTGTAAATTTCGCGATAAATTGTCCATTGAAATCTTGCTTGTCTGGATAAAGATATTGCAATTTGTCTGCGTCCATATAATCTCCTTTGGGGGAGCTACCAATGAAAATGTTTTGTTTGGCGACTTTCAGGTTCAATTCTTCTACAGCAAATTGCACGTTGTTCTCATTTTCTGCAGGGTCTAAACTATTAGTTAAATAGAAAAGTGTCCCGCCTTTCTTTAGTAACCTTGCTGCTTCGGTGAGGTATTTTCTTTGAATGCTTATTGTCTTCAAGATGGCATTTTCTTTCAAGTTTTCAAAAAGTTTGGGGCGAAGACCAATGTTTGTCGAAGGCCCATCTATGACAATTACATCAAATGTTTCATCGCGGTTAAACTTCCGAGCAAAACCGGCAAAGGACATCTTAAAGCGTTCCACAGGTAACTTGTACATCCTTAGTCGTTTGATGTTTTCATCAAATTTCAACCAGTTAGCGTCAGTTCGTTCAAAGGCAATGTATTTGACATCTTTTACATTTTGATTTCTCTGCCAGATATAAGAAAGCAGTTCACCCCTGCCAGCATTAAGTATCAAAAACCGATCTTTGGTCTTAAGGGAAATCTGTGCTCCAACAAGAATGCTTCCAAGGGATTGCCTGATAAATTGCCCCCGTAAAAATTCTTTGAGTGTTTTGAGATTTGGGATTGCATATTTACTTTCAATAATTTTTATCGCGACGCCTTTTTTTCTTCTTAGAATGTCCTCCAGTTGCATCATGAGAATACCATTCGCTATCACTTCCCCTTTTTTAGTAACGACTGAAATTTCATCTCCAATTTTCAGATCTTCTGTGGGGAAAAAGTCCTTGTAGGTTAAATTTAGCCCTGTTAGCACTTCATTAACTTTCTTTGAAAATTTTATTTGGACACTCTTTTCCTTTCTTTCGAGGTTTTTTGGTCCTTCAACTTCTATAAGCAAACAGTCGGGCACAGCAGGCAGTTTTTGTGCCGGGATGTTTTTTGCCTGCAGACTTTCAAATAACTTGTCTATTGTAGTAAAAAGGGTGTTTACTCGTACAGGAATTGTTTTTGGGTGCTGCCTCAATTTGGCCACTAATGTTGCAGTTCGTGCATAGCCATAATGAAAAATCAGTCGATTAACCACATCTCGACTAAAATTACTCTCTTCGCAGAGCCTTGTTATTTGTTCCGAAACACTTTGAGCCAGCGTTTTCTCACCATTCACTTCTTTTTATCGCTGTCTTTTCGATAGCGAGTATTTCTAAATACTTTTCGATAATTTATTCTAACAAAGTTAAGGCTTATGTTGGTAATTTTCTTTGGCATTTCGGATACTTTTTAGGAGTGATTGCATGTAATAATAATTAAAAAAAGAAATGAACAATCATTCATTAGTAGGAGTCGAATTGTATGCCGGTGTTAAATAAAGATAAATTGGCTAGGTTAATATCCTATTGCATTGGGAGCACAGTTCCAAAGACTGACCCATTGGTTGTTGCAGTTGAGTCCGAAGGGAGAAAGAATAAATATGCCTTTATGGGTGCGTTTACTTTGCGGGGACTTGATATGGACCGTGTTATTGCATTGACGCTCCCGAAGAAAGCCTCACCGGATGGCTTACTCCATTATCTCTTTATCTGGGTTTCCAATGAAAATGCTTCGGTGAATAACGAAAAGGCTTATGCCACTCTCCAGATTAAATCTATTGAGCCCACTCAGTTTTCCCTTCGTGGCTCCCCAGATGCTTTTGTTAAAGTTTTAGGCGAAAGCTCGATGATTCAGAGCATCCTGGTCGACCTGGTGGATGATTTACGATGTTTAGAAGGATTTACCATTTATAATCGAGAGGGCTCACAAAAAGATGCCGTTGTGCAGATTCCTAAAGAACTTATAACTACACGTTTTATTGTTCAAACAAGGATCGCTGAGGAAGCGACAAATCCCACGGGAGGAAAATTGGAACGAATGGAAATGGCTTTGCCTCAATTAATTGACTTGGCAAATTACTCGATCATGACCGGTCTTAAAATGTTTGGGCCTATGGATGACTTTTCCAATTTCTGCCCGGCGTGCGGCAAAAAACTTCCACATGGCAAGAATAAATTCTGCGTTAATTGTGGTGCTAAACTCCAGGAATAATTACCCTCTTCATCTTTTATTGCAAATTTGTTTTTTTATCCCTTCTCTTTCATTAGTCAGTTTACAAATCAAAACAAATGGGTTGTTTGGCAATTGAGATTATTATCGCAAATTACTTAAGCTCTTCCCCCTCATTTTTATTTACTGCTTAAAGGAAGAATTGGATTGCCAATGCTTTTTGACTTGTTGGATATCTCTGCTAATGGGAAATACGCCAAAGTTGTTATTAATGATACTTCCTTAGTGTTCCCAACTCTTCTGACCCTCACTTCAACGAAGGAAAATGACATAAATTGGCTTCTCGGGGACTCGGGCAAAACATTAAGCATAAATCTCCCACCAAGTAGCTTAACTCAAGAGGTGTCCAATAAGAAGACAACAATTCAATTTGTTGCCAACATCTTAATGCACGAGCCACTTCAAGTTAGTTTTGTTTTAAATAATTTACAGAAAACAACTGCCCTCATTGCTGATAGGCTTAAAATTGTCCCCCCAGAAAATGCGCTGGTTATGCTACAGCCTAATATCAATCCTGAAATATTGGATGCTGTTACAAAAACCATAACAAAATACAAGATTCGGCATGTGGGTATAACAAACTTTACCCCATTATTAAACACCCCCCGTAAAGCTTTGGAATTTATACTCCGGTTGCGACAACTACTGCCTCTTGATACCTTACTCTATCTATTTTCACCTGTTCCCCATACTGTTGTCCCTATTCTGAGCTATTGTGGGGTGGATGCATTTAATAGTGGGTACGTTCGGTTAGCCACAAAATCGGGCTTATATTTAACAGCAGCGGGAGCTTTACCGCTTACTCAGCTCTCTGAGAAAATTTGCTCTTGCAAAATTTGTGCTGACTTGCCTATTTCTGACTTACAAAAGACTCTCCTGGAAAACAATGCCGCCGGGCTTGATGAGCACAATATGCTTATTTATCAAGCTAAAGTTCGGGAGGTTAGGTATGCACTCAAGCAAAAAGACCTGCGAAGCTATGTTGAGCAAAATCTCTTTGATACTTTTACTGCAACTGCTTTGCGGTTGCTGGATAGTTCATGGACTGACATGCTCATCTCCAGAACTGCCACTTGGTTATCAACACCCATATATCACCTAACACCCCTGAGTTATTATCGTCCTGCAGTGCAGGCCTTTCAAAGAAGGGTTAGGGAACGATTTGACATATTGCCGTACAAAAAAATTGTTGTTATTTTCCCGTGTTCTGCTCGAAAGCCTTATTCTTTCTCAAAAAGCCATCGAAAATTCCTCGAGGTTATTAACAGCTTGCCAAAAGATAAACAAGCCTATATTCAACAATTGATTCTAACTTCGCCATTGGGTGTTATCCCTCGTGAGCTTGAATTGGTCTATCCTGCAGCACATTATGACATTCCGGTAACAGGTTTATGGTCAGAAGAAGAAAAGGCTATAGCCGTTCAACAATTAACTTCCGTTCTTTTAAAAGCTCGGAAACAAAAACCAATTGTCATTGCTCATGTGAGTGATGAATATTTAACCCTTTGTCAAGAAGCAGAACAGAAATTAAAAACAACTTTTGTTTACACTGCTGCAGGCAGTAAACCAACGGCATTTCAAGCTTTGGCTAATTTGAAAAAAACATTACTTGCCAAAATAGCAGATTCACCCCCCCATCAATATAATAAGGACCTGGAGTTTGTTCGTGCTTTAAGCGATTATCAATTCGGCTTGGGAATTGGTGAAAAATTATTTCCGGAGCCGGTAACGTTGAAGCAAAAACCCAACCAGAATATTTTTCTTTTCAAAGGGAAGAATCGTATTGGTGTTATCCATCACAGAACCGGACAACTGATGCTAACAGTACCTATGGGTATGGCCCTCGCGAAACAGAAGAAATATTATTTAAAATTACATGGAGAGGAGTTAAAGGGTTCGACCATCTTTGCTGTTGGTGTTTTTGAAGCTGATCCTGAGATCCGTCCTTCAGATGGGGTTGTTATTTTAAACGAAAAAGATGAGTTGCTTGGTGTTGGGGTGGCTTCGCTCTCGGGAAGCGATATGGTATCCATGTCCTCTGGTAGAGCAGCAAAAGTAAAAACAAAGGTGAAATCCTTAACGAAAGCCCATTCAGGATGAATTGCCATGGAACGACCTGTTGGAATGTTCAGCCCACAAATTTACCAAATCAGAAAAACGGCTCTTATAAGCAGAAAGGCTTTTGCAGCCGATAAGTTTATTGCTTCATGGATTGAGAAGGACCGTCTTTTAACAGGCATTGGCAACGCCCTTGTTGTTATCCTTAACTCTCCTGGTTGCCAGTGGGGTTTGGGCTCTGAAGGGGGTTGCAGCATGTGTGGCTATTCAAATGAGACAAGTGAGGGGATTACTGCTGAAAACCTTGTCGCACAATTTACACAAGCACTTCATGCAAATGCCGGGAAAAAATTCCAAAGTGTCAAGATCTTTAATTCTGGTAGTTTTTTAGATGAAAAGGAAATTCCCCGCACAGCCCAAGAAGTTATTTTCAGACACATCAGTGAAATTCCTTCTGTTCAAGAAATAGTTATTGAATCTCGGCCGGAGTTCGTTATTGCATCGGCGCTCAAACGACTAACAACCATTTTACAACCCGAACAAATCCTCGAGGTTGGTATTGGTCTGGAATCAAGTTCAGATCAAATTCGCATTCATAATATTAACAAGGGGTTTTTATTTGTTGACTTCCAAAAAGCAGTGGCAATCGCATTAGCTCAAAAAGTACGCGTCAAAACATACTTGCTCTTAAAACCACCCTTTTTAACAGAAAAGGAAGCAATTACTGACGCTATCCAATCAGCAATTGATGCCATTAAAGCTGGCTCACGTTCCATATCAATAAATCCTGTGAATATTCAAACCGGCACATTAGTTTCAGCTCTATGGAAAGCGGGGCTTTATCGTTCTCCATGGTTTTGGAGTTTGAAAACCGTAATTCAAACCCTATGGAAAAGAATAGCCGAAGAAAATCTCACAGCAAGTGTTGATCGCATTGTTTCGGACCCCTCGGGTGCGGGAACACAGAAAGGCATTCACAATTGCCGTCTTTGCAATAGAACTGCCAGTAAACTCGTGAAGGAATATTCCCTCCAACAAGACCCGGCAATCCTGAATGAGTTGCACTGCAGCTGCCATTCGCTCTGGAAGGAACTCCTCGAGCAAGAAGAAGCAACACGTGACTTTTCACTTCATTTCTTTGAGCGTTCAATTAACCAAAACTAATCAGAGACTGAAATAACCTTTTTAACGAAAAATAGAAAGGTTTTATTTGAAGGTCCGGACATTCAAATGGTGGGAACAATCATTAAACTCAAAATCCTTGACTTTAAAGAAAAACATTCTTATGACGGCTCGCAGATTAAACCCCTGTGGGCCCTGAGCACGCTTAAGCTAAGTGGTGATTCTATTGTAGTGTTTCGCGGAGCTATGCGCATTGAGCAGTCAGAAATGGTCGATGCTCAAGACATTGTCCGCGAACAAGCTTTGGCTGATATTCTCATATCCGGTGATGATTGCATTCATTTTATCATCGAGATGTTTGACACACAACCCGCGAGTCTCAAGCTTGCTTACCATCGTTTGCATCTCTTGGCCCATATTGCTCAAAAGGTAATTGAAGAAACAGCCGGGGTTAAGTTAGAGAAAAAGGGAACTGACCTTTATTACGAGAAACGAAAATTAAATGTTGGAATTGCCACTTGTGCAAACAATTCAGCAAAAATCCATTTCGGATTAAATGTCGTTTCTTCCGGCGTCCCAAAACACGTTCAAGCAGTTGGTTTAAACGAATTGACAGATAAACCTCTCAAACTCGAGGAAATAGGAAAGAAGATTGCTGAAGAGTTTATAATTGAAATAGACCAGATTGAAAACGACATTGTTAAAACGAGGACTTTTTAATGGAGTTGTTATGACCATGCCTTTTGAAATTGATTTTGAAGATGTTCGTATCGGCTTTGCTTCAGCTCATTTTATTGTCGGGCACGACAAGTGTGGACATCTACATGGCCATAACTATTTTGTGAGGGTTAATATTAAAGGCACATTAAACGAGGAGCATATGATCCTCGATTATGGTATTTTAAAAGATGTCTTGCGCAAATTGGTGAAGCCTTTTGATCATCATCTCCTCGTTCCCACAAAAGCTCAGGGATTGCAACTAGCTGAGAAAGAGGATGCTTTGGAAATTATATCCTGCGGGAAGCGTTATTTAATCCCTAAAGAAGATGTCTTCTTACTCCCCCTCGAAGCAACAACGGCAGAAGAGCTGGCGAAATATTTTCATCAAGAACTGAAAAGCCTTTGGCCCTCTTTCCATTTCAAGGTTTCTGTGGAAGAAACCCCCGGCGCAAGTGCCACATATTATGAGTGAGACCTTCTTTTTCTTTCTTAACAAAGAACTTTAATTCTCAGTAAACGAAATACTAGCTATTATCCTATAGGAGTAACTCTCTTTGGAACTGTTCCCCTTAAGTACGCCTCTTGTGACAACAAATGATGACTTATTTGAGATTATTTTACAAGCGCTAAAGAAGGCCAATATCCATTTGCAAGAAGGCGATGTTCTTACAATTGCGACTAAAATAGTAAGTATTACCTCTGGATTGCTTATTAAAAAAGATGACATTGTTGTCTCTGAAGAAGCAAAAAAGTATGCGGAAATAACTCGCCTCGCCCCTGAATTCATGGAGGTGGCGATTCGGGAATCTGATGAGGTCCTC
>Ga0190348_1000357_pt1 | contig 12967 bp, 8 predicted proteins | sample 48721367_MG_FD_161658 | JGI IMG/M metagenome (GOLD analysis project Ga0190348, IMG submission 161658) | Hydrothermal vent microbial mat bacterial communities from Southern Trench, Guaymas Basin, Mexico - 4872-13-6-7_MG | ecosystem: Environmental > Aquatic > Marine > Hydrothermal vents > Microbial... | reverse complement strand
GTTAATTGGTCCTTTAGAAACGAGTATGATGGTGTTTCCTCATAACGCTATAAAAGCTAACGAGTTTTTAAAAAGAGCTAGTGATGTTGATTTCAATCTTGGAGGCTCTATTAAATTATTACACAACATGTTTGCATATAAATATGGTTTTAGCGCTACTTTTGAAGAACTTTATGAATATCGCAGAAAATGTCCAAATCCATATTTAAGAGGTGTTGTGCGTGATTTTGTATATAAATAATAAATAATAAATGATAACTTTTTTTGAGGAGGGAAAGGCACGATTACCAAGCCTGCTCTTTCTCTCCTCAAAACAACTAATGGAGGTTACAAAATGAGTAATTCTTGTATTTTAACTGCTGAGGATATAATCCAAGCCGATAGCGATTGTTGTACCAGCGCTTGGTTTTTTGGTTATTGCTGTCCCACTTGTGGAGAAGGAATTGTGCCTTGTTCTCCTTGTGGCACGCATTACGATTGTGGCTCGAGTGTTATAGATACTTATAAGGATTCGGGCCATTCTGGTCGTTTTAAGCTAAGAAACATACGGACTGTGCTTAACAAGCCTACGGGCCTAGCGCTTCCGTCAGAATTAGAAGGCTATAGCTGGAAAATGTTAGCCACCAAGAGTTTTTGGACGGTTAATTATCTTCGGGCTATTGTCGAGTACAGCGATAATCCTTGGAATATCCTGTTAGCTGCCTTTGCTTTATGCCCTTCTGCCTGGAGAAATGTTAGAACGTGGCCAGAAATAAACGGCGTTGATGAATTTTTACCTATCATTAAAATCTGGCGACATTTCTTACCAGGTTATGATAACCAAAGTCCAGAAAACCTTGATGACTGTTTTTATTTTAGCTATTGTGTGTATAGTAAGGAGATTAAAGAACGAGAGTTAACGACCGAGTATAAAAGAATAGCCAACACCAAATCTTGTATGTCCTTGGTTTTTGGTATCTTACAAAACTATCGTTTGAGTTATGGCTGCCTTAGTGCCAATTCTCTACACGGTCGCACAGTTCTGGATTATACCGATCTCCTTTATTATGAAGATTCGATAAACCAAAGCTAATTTCCGACGACCCTGTCGGCGACCATTCGAGGAGGGAAAAGCGGGGACTCTTCTTTTCTCTCCTCAAATAACCTAATAACTGAAGTTTTACCTTATGGAACAATAAAAACATTTTAACTGACGCAAAAGGAGCTTTAGTTACTTTAAGGAGCAAAAAATGTTCCCAAATAAACAGATATTAGACGACACAAAACTCGTGTTCTATGATATTGAATCATACCCAAACTATACTTTAGTAGTATTTTATCATGCCTTTACAGGAGAATACAAGTATTTTGAATATTTGGCAGAAGATTCAGGAGCTAGGAGACCAGAAAATAATTTAGGAGACATTTTAAGTGAGACCAGGCCAGGAGGTTTGTTAGCTGGAACATATCTATTTGGCTATAACTCCTCTCATTATGACGATTATGTTTTACAATATATTCTAAATTCTTATAGAGTGTCCGGCATATGCCTACCTGCTGGAGTTAAGTCTGTGTCTGATGATATTGTGTCAGGCAAAATAAAACCTTGGCAAGTACTTCAAAGTCGATTTCCGAATACTAGACTTTATGATGAAGAGCATAGGAAACCCTTCATAGGTATTGACTTATGCCGAATTCTTGGCTTTTCTCAGAAAGCTAAAGAAGAGAAAGGAGAAAGCGGCGAAAGTAGTGGGAGTAAGTCCCTTAAGGAGTTAGGTTTAATTTTAGACGACAGCCAGGGAGTTTTTACAACGCCAATTCCTTTTACCGAGAATGTTAAAGAAGAGGACATACCACAAATTAAGGAATATTGCAAACGAGATGTTGATTTAACTTATAAATTATATCTTGACGACAATATTCAAGAGGCTCTCGAAGTTAGGAAAGTGCTGGCTGAAGAAACAAACCATAAGCTAGAAGACTTAATCTCAGCAAAAGGCTCTAGGATTGGCCATTTTGTTCTTGCTTCTTTGGGGAAAGAGAAAGACGCTTCCAAGCTAGTTCCATTTAAAGGTGCTGAGATTTTTAAGAAATGCTCTTGGCTCGATCCGGACAAGATGCCTGATGACGTCCAAGAGCATTTTATAAAACCAATAATGAACCACACGTTCTCATCAAAGGAAAGAAAGAACGATAGCGATGAAGACGACGAAGATGATGAAGGCTCCGAGAAGATTTTTAAAAGCTATAAAGGTAAGGCGGCTATTATAAACGTGGCTGGCGTACCTGTCCAACTAGGATTTGGTGGAATCCATTCAAAAGACCCGGCAAGACTAATTGTGCCAAAACCGGATGAACTTCTTTTAGACCTGGATGTTACAAGTTTTTATCCTAACCTTATTATTAAACAGGATTTACGAGTTAGAGGTTTAGACATTAATATTAGTGAGTTCTTAATCCAGACATTAGACCGTCGAGTACAGGAGAAGGCTAAAGCCAAAGACTCGTCCCTGTCTGAGGAAGAAAGACACGCCGCTAAGATTAAATCTGAACTTGGTAAATTAATAATGAACTCAGTATATGGGGACACTCGAGCTGCTGGCTCTATCCTATATGATCCGCTAGTAACTTATTCGGTTACGGTTATTGGTCAATTAACAATGATTCAATTAATGCTTGAAGTGTCTAAAGTTTCTCAAGTTTTATCAGCAAACACGGATGGTATTCTGGTGTTGGTGAAGAAAGAGAATTTAGAAAACCTTAGACAGCTTTATCAAGCCTGGTCAGAGAAAACAGGATTTCAATTAGAAGAGACTCTATATAAAGGTTATTTACAGACGAGTGTAAATAAATATATTGCCATTGAGTGTTCGGGTAAGGTTAAAACTAAAGGCGACGGTTTTCATATCGAGAACGATGTTAAAGTCCAACACAAGCAGTTAGTGACTGGTAAACTGATGAAGGCGTCCCTAGAAGCCGCTATCAAACTTCAAGAAAGCGGCATCTCTCTCTCCTTTGAAAATACTAAACAACTTTTTGAAGAGCAAGTTGGTTTATTAATGCGAACCTTCTATGAAGGCCACCCAGGAGGTTTGACCGAAAAAGATTTCCAATTCTGGGTACGAGGAAAAAGTCTTGGTTTTACTACAGAAGAAGACGCAGTAAATATTATTTCTGAGAAACAAAACGCTAAAGCTAATAATCCACATCCACAGCTAGTTGAGCTAGAAAAAATAAAAGCTTTTTGGAGACGCAATCCACAAAAATATAAAACATTGTTGCCTGAAGCTAAAGCTTTAATACCTTCAATAACTGAGTTTAATAAAACGCTCGTCCCTCGTTGTGAAGCAGGATTATTTCAACACGGTCAAAAAACGCAGCCAGAAGCGGGAACCGTATTTGTCTGGGAGTCACCAGGCACTAAAAAACACCCAAAAACTAAACTTAAAGAACCAAAGCCTGGAATGTGGAAAAAACCTAATCAAACTGAAGCCCTTCCTAATATTACAGTCCCTATTGAGAGGACAAAATGTAAACCCTGGCCAAACCCTCTTATTCATAAGGCCCGCGTAATTTGGTGGTCGGCTATAATAAACACGTTTGCTATAGACCAGCTGCCCTTTGATAAAACAGAGCTTGTTGGCCTTAACCTTAAAAAGAATTTTAAGATCAGTAATAGCGACGAATTAGATGTGGAAAGAAAAGAGGGCAACGCTTATGAATTCTGGTATGACGGCGGTGGCTGGGATTATAATTTTTCAGCGCCTTCTGTTGGCCTTATTCTGAGCGATTATTACCTTTGTATCGATGTAGATAATCCTGAACATGCGGCGTTACTCGGATTGGATAAATTCAAAGATTTAACGTGCTGTGTTACATCAACAGAGGCTACCGGACGCTATAAGCTGATCTTTTTCTCTCCTCAAATGACGTGGCCTTCTGGTCAAACTAAAGCAATCAAAAGACTCAGAAAAAACAAAATAGAACTTAAGTCTGGCCGCCGTTATCGAATAATGGACGACAAAGTAAAAAACAGCGTTCTAGTGCGAGGCTCTACCAGTGCCGTCCAAATACTAGGACTAAAAGATTATTATGGTAACTATCATAAAATTAATGGTTTACCTCCTGCTCCAATTCCTGGCGAGCTGCTAAAAGACCTTGGAATTAAATTAGAACCAGTAAATTGCCCTTATCCTGAAGCAGTTATTCAAAATTCTCTAAAATGGGGATTCATCACTCCTGAAGAAGCGGCTAAAATTCCGAGGAAGAAAGAAACAGACACGCCAAAAGCAAAGAAAAAGAGCAGGAATAAAGAACCTCGCAACAATAGTCCAACACTCTTTGATAGTTTAGACGAAGAAATTGACTATGAAAGTCTAGACCTTTCAGAAAAAACTAAATGGGTTCTGAAAATACTAATTAACGAAGGCCAGAACCTTTTCGATGACCGATATGACAGCATAAAGCTAATGATGTCTTTAGCCACTGAAAAAGTCCCTTGGGAGCTAGTGCGGCGGATTTTGGAACAATCAGCTAATTTTGATGAAGCCACAGAAGAAAAAACATACGAAGATTTTCTTGAAGACGGCTACGTTCATGAGGTTGATATTAAGTGGGCTTGTGGAGTCATCAGAAATCATTTAGGTAAAGAATTTGGCGTTGAGGAGGGAAAGACTCGCTTTTTTGAAACTCCTACTATAGACCAAGAAATAAAAGAGTATAGCGAACTTCCCGAGACAGGAGGTTTAGTCGTTGCTCCATGTGGGGACGGAAAGTCTTATAGCATTATGAAAAGACTGGTCGAGCTAGCCTTGCAAGGAAACCGCATCTTTGTTTTTACTGACTCACTCAATAACGCGGCAACGTTAAAAAGATATGCTGTGACTGGAGAACTCTGTTTACCCGAACAGGAAGTTTTTATATTAAGTGGCCGGGCAAATGAAGACGACACTACATCAAACTTAAAAGACGTAAAAGCTTTAATGATTATTACTCCACACACTTATTTAGGTTACAAAGGCCATAGAGGACAGCACTTTAAAGAGATTGAAAAGGAAATCGAGGGAAGTATTGTTTTTGTAGACGAAGCAGACCGTTTCTTTAATAATATTGTCTCTATAAATCTACCTCTTGCGTCACGGCTTAGTGTCGAAAATGGAGTGACGGCTTCTCCTTTGAGTAAATGTCCTATGTCTAGAAATAAGAATGCTGTAGAAGACTGTTCTTTTTGCAGACTAATTACTACCAGAGACGCTATAAACAAACAAACTCACGTGGCCCCGTTCCTTCCCAAAGTTCATGTTGGGGATATTAAAGGCCATGAAGCACCAGAATGGATGACCAACTTAGCAACCAAAATGATCCCCATAACCAAAACATTAGGAATTTTACAAGACATTAACTGGAATGACCTTTTAAAACTATCCCAGATCGAAAAATTTATTGAACTCCTTCAAGATGAGTTGCTCGGCGCTCATATTAAAATGGTTTTGCCTAAACCTATCACTGGAGTGACTCCTAAAAGCCCGTGTGGTATCCCTATTTTATCAGGATTAAGTAGTTGGCCTTTTTCTCTCCTCAAGAAAGCTAAATTGGTTTTTGGAGCAACAGCCACACCAACTAACGAACTCATAACTCACTGGAGAGAATCCCTTGGGGAAGTCTACAAAAAAGTTTATACAGGAAAGAAGAACTTTAGAACACAAGTTCTTTTATCAAACACACCAATTGTACACAAACGACTAAGGGCAATGGTTGATATTTTAGTAAATCAAATGAATCAAAAAGTCCTAGTTATTGAATCAAAGCAAAAAGAAGCGGACAGTTTTTCCATTGCCTTAAGCCGTGGAAAGTATAAAACCTCTCATCTTTACAGCAAAAGAGTCGGCGACGACGTTAGTTTCGCTTTTAGGCCCGAAATTGCCGACCAAGAAGACAAGCTTTTTGAAGAAGCCCGCAATTGCGTAGTAACTTATAGAAACAGCAGTATAACTCGTGGTGCCAATCTTGGCAGGTTAGACGTTTTAATAATAAACGCAGAGGCGATGCTGCCTCAAATAGCTGTTAAAATACCAAAAACGGTTGATCTCGGCAATGAAGGAATGAGGCGCCTTATAAGAGAATACCTAGAAGCCGAAAGAAGAATATTGTTGCAACAGGCAATTGGACGGATTTTTAGACCTGGTGGAAGCTCAGAAAAACTAGTTATCCTCTTCAATATTGAAAATCAGGAAATAGAAAAACTGTTTCCTGAGTCCACCGACGTTATCGTTCAAGACCAATGGTATCCTCAGTCTCTAAGAGGAGATAAATTTTTAGCTGTTGTCAAAGAAACTTTTGACGAATGGCTAGAAGGAAAACCAGTCAGCAACAAAATACAACAAGAAATCTCTAATCTAGCCAACGCCAAAAGCAGCAAATTGTCTAAAAAGCAACGCGAACTCTCTAGAGGAGAGAAAGACACCGCTAAAGCTGCTAAGAAAGAGGCTAAGAAAACAGCGCTGCTTAAAGAAGCGGCTATAACATTGATAGCCTACAGAGACTTTTCAAGAAAAAATAATCTGGCTCGATACTTTACAACCGACGAAATAGCCTTCATTAAGAAACTCTTCAGTCATAAATTAGAAATAATGAAAGCCGTCGCTGAGGCACAACAAAACGTTTCTGATGATGACGCCGCGTCCATCCGCGAAGAGCTAAAAGCACTCATTGATGACTACAATGAAGAATATCGAGAGTTATTAAAGAAGTTCTTTGACCAAATATGGCCTAAGCAGTAATACCAAAAGTATAAAATAACCTACCAGACCAAAATTGAGCAACAAATCAAGCCTCGATTTTGGTCTTTTTTTTTATTACCTATATTTTGAATCCGAAACGCTCTAGAATCGGATATTTGAAAACAACCTTGACCACAACCAAGAATATCCGATTCTCAGTGGACGCCCGCATTATTATTGAGGAAGGAAAAGCGCCGACTAATTAACTCGGGCCAAAAAACCTGGTCATATTTACTGCTATGCCCAGAAAACACTTTATACTTATAACTTTTGGGGATATGTTCTTCAGAAAGCTTAATATTCAATAGATGCTCTTTAAGGCCCGCTTTAGCCCTAAAATATACCTCGCTGCCTATGACTGCTCTTAGAGCATCTTCATTACTACACAAAACAAATGTAATATTATTAGCGCCGTGTTTTATACCTATCATTGAACCCGGCAACCATTCCTTTTCTATAATAAGAGGCTTCCTAAAAGTACCTCCTAAAAGGTACTGAACTTGCCGAGGCGTGTCATTAGTTACTAAAATCCAAATCGCTGCTTTTATTCTCTCTTCCTCTATAGAGAATGCCCAGTTATCTTCAGTCAATTCTAATTCTTTTGGATTAGGAAATTCTAAAGAGCCCCCAAGTTCCACATCTTTACTTATATCTATTTTCATTACTCTTAATTCCTTCCAAGCCGACCACCATTAGAATCGTCGTCAATATAATATTTACGCATCATCTTTACATAGTCGTCCGGCGTGAAGTGCTTCTTCTTGTCCAGCTTCAAGAGAATCTCTGGTACCGTTAGCTGCTGAAAAATCTTTAGCTGCTGTCTATTCCCTTCTATGGCCATCTTGTAACCCACAATCCAAATTCTCTTAACCTCATCAGAGTACTCGTGCCAGTCTGGGAGAAATCCAGATAAGTCAAATTCATTAACGTCTATCTCTTTGGTAGTGCCCGAAGATTCTGCGCTAGAATGTCCGCGACTTCTCATGAACTCGTCAAAATCAGCTTGAAGCATGTAGCCTCGAAACGGCTGCTGTTTCTTGTTCTCATTTAAGAACCGATAGATCGTCTTTCTACTAACGCCCGCAGTGTCAGCAGCATTGCCAATACTAATGCAACCAGGAATATACTCGTACATCGTTACGCCTCCAAGTTTGTGACAGCCATTAAACTAAACTCATATCAAGACTTATAGCAATTTGTGTACCAAAACAAGGCAAAAACAGGACATAAAATCACTTACCAAAAATTTCTAGGACTCCCTATTTTAAAAGGCTACCAAGAGAATCCGCTTTTTGGCGTGTCCAAATATGGCCTAATCCTGTCCCTAAGCAGTTCCCAAATAGCTATCATTAATAATATGTTCCATTTTTGGAACACTCATTGACGGATTTCCGTCATTGATGACGAGTTTTCGTCAATCCGTAAGTTACCCCTAATTTCTCACCATAAAAATTTTGTGGGACTCCAAAAAAGTTTCGACATAATAGTTTTGAAAACGAAGTCCGAAGTGTCGTGACGGATTTTATTAAGTTGTGCGCGCGCGTGCCTAAGCTCGGTCTCTCGGGGGTTAGCGAATAGTAGGGACTTGGGGTATAGAATATTACTATATTACAGAGTATTATGTACACCAAGTCACTACTAGAGCTAGGCTGGAGAGGGGAGAAGACCAAGAACTCCCGCAATTGCTCGCCTGTAAGAAAGCCCCGAGTGATGAGGCTGAAGGCTAATAAAATCAGAGGAGAGAAAAGCTGCCTCGCTGAAAGTCAAGTCCTATATTTGTTATAGACCAAAGAGAACTCGGCAATAACCGCAGGCTTCTAGCCCTTGCTGCTTCTGCTTCTGGGAGTGTTTCGCGTATTTGGCCTATAGAAGCGCAGCTGACGCATTGAATCGTGGTCAAGACTTATAGTATACCTTACCCGTTAAATCGTCGAGTATGGCCCGTTTCCTCGCCAAGGTTTTCTATGCTAGCTAATTTGGAACTTGGAAAATGAAAAAACCAAGAAGTGGCCGTAAGCCGTCTTTTGGTATTGAATTTACTGGGCAAAAGATGAGCGGGTAACCCTTACCCGATCATCTCCAAACTAGTAATATCAACAGTCTTGGCAGCGTATCCGATTGAAGCCTCGAATATTATTTCCACAAAAGTTTTTATATATGTAGTTATTTTTGTGGAGGTTTGTCGTCAAAAAATGGCTAGATGGCCTATTAAGTACATATAACCATTTTTTGACGACAGACTTCCACAAAAGTTTTTATATCACCACACCAACGAAACGGTAAGGAATCGACGGTCGCGGGTGGATTTCCGGGGGTTCCTAATAGAGGAGAGAAAAAATCCCCGCTTCTTTATAAGCTCGCTGTCACCAAAAAGTGGCTGGATGCATTACCCTCGGGCCCCCGACCACTTTTTGACTCCTGGTCTCCACAAAAGTCTTTATAGTCTCCCCCACATCAAGCGCGATTTTGGGCGACTTTTCCTTCCTCTAAGACATTCTAGTTTTATCCCTTCCTGTCTGTTCATTGTCGGTCTGTCAGAATGACATATTTTTTAGTTAAAATTGTCAAAATGGCAGAAGGTTTACTTTTAAATTGTTTCATTATGACAAAATAGAAGATTCTCGAAGTTGTTTTGTTCAAAAGAAGCTGCTCTTATAAATAAAAAAAATAAAATATTTTTTCAACCACTAAGTGATTATTTAACAAACACTTGTAATATTTTAAGATACACAAACTAAAGATTTTTTCAATTATTTCGTGAGTTTGGCACACTTTTTGCATAAAGGGTTTGGCAGTGACAGAGATGGTTGTTTTAGCACTTTGTTATAATTAAAAGTTACTGGTATCTTAGCCGGGGCAAATAAGATAAGAAGCCCACTAGACAGGACTTTTGGTTAATAGCTGTGGTCAATAACCTGATTTAGTTGCATTTTTTAGGAGTTATTATAATGAGTACTAAAGTGGAGAATGCCGGAAACGGTAGGAAGTTAGAATATTTAACGGTAAAGGAGTTAGCCGACATTATCGGTTGGACACCAAACGGACTGTGCAAGCAGATTCGGGAGGGAAAGATCAGTCACGACCGAATATTTAGAAACATTATTATTCGTAAAGAGGATATTAAGAAGAGTTTTTCCAAGGATTTGTCCGAGGAGATTATCAGTATAGCAAAGGAACGAGGGATTTTTTCCTAATAAGGAGAGTAACCAATGATAAAAACACATCTTATTTTTAATAGTGAAAATGTTAATCGAACGACGGTAATTTGTTTAGTTTGTCAAGTTAGCGAAAAAGGGGCGAGTCGTCAGAAGGCAAGAACTCGTAATAAGAAATCTCAGCGAGAGTTAGAAGGCTCTAAATATGATGGTGTTTTGGAAGTGCCTTTATTTCCTTTCAGTGAATTAGTCCGGCTTGCTGATGTTAAAGATTTAGAGAAGGACGTTTTTGGCTGGGGAAACAGGTTTAAAATTGTGACAGATTTAGATTTAGTGGATTTTGACCAAGAAGAGGTAGAAAATTATTTGTGGCGAGAAGGTTTTAGCGACGAGCATAAATTTTATAAAAAGAGCAAGCCTATTCTGTTGACAAAAACAGGAGTGTTAACGATTTTGTGTGGGCTTCCTGCCACAAGTTATAATCAGCTTTTGCGGACTTTCTTTGTTAATGAGGTTTTCCCACAGTTAGAGGAGTGTATGAAGGTAATCCGCAGCGCTGATTTTCTTTATAAAAATGGATTGCTGACGGCAGACATTAAGTCCGAGGAGTTTAAGAACTTACCTGCTTATGATGTGGTTGTGGCTTGTGGTTTAAGGAGATATACCGAGGGCCCGTACAAGGTAAGAGAGGAAATAGCTAATTATGAAGAGCTTAAGAATACTCTTGACGCATATTTCTCAGATGGCTGTGATATGGAGATTTACCCGGCGCTGGATTACTTAATTAAGATTATTAAAGCGGTGGGCCACTAATCTGTCACACTAGTTTTTGGCTAGTCTATCAGGCGTCTTTCTCTCCTCTAGGCTAGCCTTTCAATGAGGAGGAAAAGAGACTATGAAATATTACACGGTCACCGAATATTTTAATCTTCTGGGATTGGATTATTCTAAAGTCCCTCTGCATCGACGGCAACAGATAACTACGGCATTGATTCGGTGTTGTCGGTCGCTGTCGGTCGAGCAGCGAAATTATAAGTTTCCTGAAATGGTACTCGAGCAAATTATTTTTGGGGATTATTAAATTTTTTTTCATTTTTCCCTTGACTTTTGCCTGTCTTCAGTGTATACTTAAGGTAGAAGCAGGCAGAGACCTGAATTTTTTATTGATTTAGTTTGGGAGATATTTAAGGTTATTATGAATCATAAGAATATAACAGATTATAGAGGTTAATACAAAACATTCAAAATATTCAATAAGGGGTTGTATAATGCCAAGAAAAGTGGATGACAAGCTCATTAAAGTAACAATTACATTAAGAGAAAGTCTTGTAAAGAGGCTTGATGCTCAACGAGGAGATATTTCAAGGACAGCCTATTTGAAACGGGCACTACAGAATTTTCTACCTTTGGATACCCAGAATCATCATTTATTATCAACTGCCCCGAGTAATAAAAATGAATAAAAAGAAAACCTGCGTAGCCGTGGTTGTTCATAAAAGCTGCGACTACGCAGGCTTAGGAGGTTTGAAGTGTCTCGAAGTGATATTTTTAAGCTTGCGTGGATGATAGCCCGCAGGCTTGCCGAAATGTGCCTTTCTCTTACTGGTACAAAAGTTGGGCCAAAGAAGTACTTCTCTATGGCCCTTAAGGCTGCCTGGAAGTATTTCAAATTATTGAATAATTATGATGGTGATAGCTTTACCATAATTGGTAAATTTGAACAGACCGAAACTGGTGGCCTTAAGATTTTCTTACCAGTAACCCAAGAAGACTCGCCAGACCTTAAATGGTTTGAGATCGAGTTCAAATCTCTTGAAGAAGCCATGACTCAGCAGTATACCTTAGAGGAAGGAGAAACGGTAGAAGACTATCCAGAATGTTGGCAATATCGAGATCATGGTCTAAACCCTAAAGTAGTAGACGATTATAGCGACGTCGATAACCCTGAAGGCGTCTGCGAGTTCTACTTCTTTAGTTATGCCATTAGGAACCTTGTATGGCACGAATACTTGGAAGTCATGAAAGACAAACTTGTCTGGAAAACAATTGTCGGCAATATGGTCAGAGTCTTCTTAAGGTATAAATGCGGCCTACATTTTGATATACCACTTCGGGAAATGCCCAGACTTCTACCTAGTCGGATTCCTGCTTAATAGCGCGAGTCTTTCTCTCCTCTAATAATAAGGAGGTTAACAAATGAAAGGTTTATACAAATATTATTATATTGCTGATGTTGAAGAAATGGGAAGGGTAAATACAGTTATTTATTACAACCTTTCCCCAAAAACTGGTTGTGCTGTGGATTATAACCGGCGAGACCATATACAAATAAGCAAAAAGTTAAGCCCGTTTAGAGTGTTGAATTTTTATGCTTGGTTACCTAAACCGGTTGTTTTAATATACTCCGATAATGAAAAAGTTTGTTCTTTTGGAGAAAAAACACTCCCAGCAGACGTGTCGTGGGCTTCTGTGCCTGATATTATTGAAGCCGTTAAAATAGATTTTGCAGGATTGGAATATATTCTAAATCAACAACCCGACTTTTTTTCATTTACATTAAAGAAAAAGAAAAGTTGGTTAAAATTAGCCAAAGGTAATGAAGACGAGGTTAATTTTATAAAAACCCTTATTGTTGGTGGCCATAAATCTTGGGTAGGAAATCCACACAATTTTCGCTATTACGTTCTTGCTTTATTCTCGCTGTTTTATGATTCTTGGAAAAATTGGAGGGATTATAAGTTAGGTTATGAGATGGTTGGATACCCAGAGCAAAAAACTTTTAATATTGAAAGTCGTTTTGAGAATGACTGTTTTGTAACTCGTGGTACCTTGCAAATACCAAATCGAAAATATTCCGTATCTTGTGTTTCTTCAGGATATTACGGCGGGGTTATAGAAGTATTATCAACACTTACCAGCGAAAGATGGTTAATTGGTCCTTTAGAAACGAGTATGATGGTGTTTCCTCATAACGCTATAAAAGCTAACGAGTTTTTAAAAAGAGCTAGTGATGTTGATTTCAATCTTGGAGGCTCTATTAAATTATTACACAAC
>Ga0190348_1000354_pt1 | contig 12985 bp, 15 predicted proteins | sample 48721367_MG_FD_161658 | JGI IMG/M metagenome (GOLD analysis project Ga0190348, IMG submission 161658) | Hydrothermal vent microbial mat bacterial communities from Southern Trench, Guaymas Basin, Mexico - 4872-13-6-7_MG | ecosystem: Environmental > Aquatic > Marine > Hydrothermal vents >... | reverse complement strand
AATCCTTGGGAAAGGCCTCTATAAGTACGACATCTAATTCTTGACCAAACTGTTTTAGTGCTCGCCGTAATGTTCGTGGCTCATTTTCAAAATAAACCGTTTCAATAGATGATTTGAAGAGCGTTTTATCCGGCCCACTCTTTCGGTGGCGGATGACATCATAATGTTCATTGTTAACATCAACACTGACCTCTTTGAAAGCGACTTTTACTGTTCCTACTCGATAATTTTTTTCTCTTAATTTCGGAACAAGAGCTTCAATGGTAGTTGTTTTGCCGGCTTTTTTCACGCCAGTAATTCCGATGAATCTCGTTGCTGTCATTTTTTCTAACCTCATAATTTTTATTTCAACCAAAATCCAGCAAAAAACTGGACAATTTCTATTCGATAAAGATAACACATCCCAGCAGTTATTGCAAGGATGCCAATACTTGTAAGAGCATCGACAAGTCCAAACCTGACCTTTCTATAAAAGGTTCGTTTTCGTTTTGTATTAAAGCCTCTCGAGTCAAGAGCAATCGCTTGATAGCGAGACTTTTCAATGAAATTTACTAGGATCGCAGCCGCAAGAATTCTGAAGCATTTGAGCCGGGAAATGAAGGAGCCGTAGTTTACGCTTATTCCCCGTGCTTCTAAGGCCATTTGTGTTTCAGTTGTCTCTGTTACCACCATCGGCAAAAAATAAATTACAAGCCCCGTAGTAAAGGCAAGTTCAAACGGCACGCCAATTTTTGTCAAGGATTGGAGATAATCATTCGAATTTGTTGTTAAACTAAATAAACAAGAGGTAATCGCTAAATTAATGATCCGGAATGAAGCATTTGAAGCAACAATTAACGACTCTTTATTTATCAAAATGAAATGTCGTTTTAATCGCAAAAAGTCAGCTAAGAAACCAAAATCAGAATAAATGGTTATCGTATTTGTTGCCGTTCCAGTACTGAAAGCCAATTGGATAATAAACAAAGTTGGAATGAGCCAAAGCGTAGGTTTGATATACTTTAACAATTTTCGCAACTCAACTCGGCTCAATAAACTAATAATAAAAAGAAAACCAAAAGAGCAGGTCATAAATAGAAGATCATTTATCATAAAGAGTAAGAAGGAAAGAAGGAGCAGGAATAAGAGCTTAGTTCGGGGGTCCAATGAAAAAATTGTTTTCTCAGGACGCATCCTTGAAGATTGTACAAACGCCATCGTTCCTCGACTTCCTTCTTGTGATTTAGAGAAAAGAGAGAAAAAGTTTTTCCCTCTTACGCAAAGATTATTTCTGTGACACTTTTAACACAGCGTTGTCCATTGAAGTCCGTAGGATTTTTTGCCGGGACAATGAGCCATAAATAACCATTACCACCTTCAAGATAGGAAGTCAAATATTGACCCTCTTTCATGTAAGCGATGATGTACGTATCATTATTTAGGACTTCTGAGAGATTAAATGTCCAACTATACCCATCCCATGCACTGAAAGTGACATTCTTTGCGGAGGGATCAACATCAATGACTTCTGTGAATAAATAGGAAAGCTGTACTCCTTTAAAGAGTGCATCATAGTTTGTTTTTGCTTTGATAGTATAAACTTGCTCATAGAAGGGGAGGGAAAGCATGGTTTGCATTGTGATATTTATTTCTCCACCAACAATATTTCCACTGACTTTGAAGGACCATGTTGGATTTGGGTAACTTAAGCTATTGTTCCTTACGCCAACCCAAATTCCTACGCCCGTTCCTGTTAGAATCACCACACTAAAGATAATGACCAAAACCAATCTGGTTACTTTAATCGATTTCTCACTCATTCTTTTCACCATAATATTTCCTGTTTGTTCTGGGAGAGCCGTTATGAATAATCATACAAGTCGTTATAAACTTTTCTTTCAACTAAGAGAAAAAGAGAAAAAGAGCATAGTAATAACTTATATACCTCAGAAGAAGAATTTATTATCACAAAGAAAGAAGAATATCATAAACAGCCAAACGGAGTAGTTGGAAAAAGTGATAAAGAGAATAATAATCTTAAAAGACAAAAAGCCACTGATAAATCGCAATTATGAGTCCATTTCCAAGCCCGGAGAAGGATTAGGAAGTTTTCAAACAATAGTTGACAACCTAATTGCAAAAGTATTACCAGGGCAACGCATTGAAGAAATTTCCGGCGAGCATAAGTTGGCATACGAACTAGATAAATCAATTCTTTTTCTAGTGGCAGCTGATAAAAATGAAGTAGCGTTGCTGGAGATATTTCTCCCGGAATTAAAGAACCTCTTTTATGCTGTTTTTCCGAGAGACTACGTTTTAGGATGGGAAGGAGAAGACACCTCAATTTTCAAGGGCTTTGAAGCGAAATTAGATCAGTTACGAAGTGCTTTTGAGAATAGAATTATGACGAAAGCGGGGAGTCGACGAGTTCTTGACACCCTGAGTGTGATGGAGCTCCCACAAAGACTCCAAAAAACAGCTTATGCCATTTTAGACAAGAAAATTGCTTCATTCGAAGAAATTATCTCACTCACAAATGTATCACCCCAAGAAGCAGTAGCAAACATTCAAGAAATTCTAAATGCCGGTTTTCTTTATACCACAAAAGTTGGAAATAAAGTCTATTATTCTGTCAAAGCTTTTGGCGAAGCAAAACCAATTTCGACTGCCGCACCTAGTGCACCTCTTGCTGCTTCGATAACAACTCCAGCAACAAAAACTGCGGAAACCTCAACATTACAACCCGAACAACGCAAAGGTTTAGCAATAAAACGAGACATCCATAAAGGAAACATGCCCTTTTTCATTAAACAATTTAAAAAAGATCTGGATAAAGTCTTCAATGCAATTATTAATCGCAAACCAGTTTTAGTGATCATTAACCCTGAGACAGATAAGAATCAAGTATTATTAAACATGGTACTCGATACCTTACAGTGTTTCGCCCCTGAACGTGAATTGCGAATCATCAATTATGCCAAAGAATTCATTCATCCGCGGGAAGCTGACATTATTCGTATTGAAAGCAATTTAACCCAGTATTATACTAATGAGGTTATTTTAGACCTTGATCATAAAAAGATACTGCACGGTGAAAACGCAGTTTATCTTGCAGACTTGATAAAAGAAATGACCAAAATGAAACATGACGAATGTGTCTCTCTTCTTTTAAATCGAGTAACCTTGATTGAAAAACTGGCAAAAGATTGGGCGAAAATCAAGAAATTGAACCTCCCGCCAGAAGAATTTATCACAAATGTTCGAGCAAAATACAATCCGGCAATTATCCAAGTTATGGACAATGTTGCTGAGAATGTTTTCATGCAAGAATAGAATGTGTAATTCTTTTCTTTTTTTTTACTTAATATGGCAAACCAAGGTAACAATCGAAAGCTTTTTCACAGTAAAATTATTTACCTTTTAGTGAGGTGTTAATTATTTATGAGTGACATTTCTGAAATACTCTCTGCTCTGAAAAGAGGAGGAATGACCATTGAAGATATCATCGCAGAACTCGCAGAAACACTAAAATCTTCAAAGGTTAATTTGGAAGGGCTAATTCAACCATTACAAGAATTACAGGAAATTGAGCGGAAACAAAGCACTGAAATTGCTAATTTTGAATCCAACAATTTAACGTTGTCACAAGAGATAACTTCTCTAAAAGAAGAAAAAAGCAAAAATGAAGACGTGTTAAGAGAAACACAAGAAAAGTTCACCGAGAAAACAAATGATCGAACGAAATTAGAGAGTAGAAAACGAGAGTTGACAAGTGAATTATCTGCTATTGAAAAGAACCTGGAAGCAGCCAAAAAAGAGCTTGAAACGGAAACAGAAACAAATCAAAAATTACAAGCTGAAATAAAAAACATCGTAGAAACAACTGAGCAGAAGATTAACGAAATTGAACAACAAGCTGAAAAAGAACGGGATGTTATCCGGAAATCCAAAGGAGAACGTATGGCGCTGGAATTTTTGATCAAGAAAAATTATATTGAATTTAATGAAATTAAAATTATTAATGCTTTAGAAGGGAGAAAGAATACGGATCTTTCGACCATTGCAAAAGTCACCGGCCTATCAACAGACTTAATTGTAAGCACTTTAAATGGGTTAATGAAAAGAAACCTTTTAACCTTTGACAATTCATCAGGAGCAATAACCCTTACTGGGAGTTTGAAAATCTAGGAGGGATGAAATAAGATGACTGATTTTGTAAGCCTCAAAAGAAACTTAATTGCTGAAAAAGAACGCCTTGAACATTTAAATACAAACTTAAAACAGAAATTTGAAGGTATTGTCAAAGAAATTGCTTCAGCTATCGACTATTTAGACAAAACAGAAGAGCATTTCAAGAAATTGGAGAAAAATCTCACTAATCGGAAGAATGATGAGCTTCAACTAGAAGAGGAGAAAAAAGGGCTCCTCCGAGAGATTGAATCATTAAAAGAGCAAATAGATCGAATTAATCTCTCTATCAATGATGAAGATGAGAAAATACAAAAATTAACCGAAGAAACAGAACAATTAGCAAAAACTCTCGACAATAAAAAGAGTGAATTATCCTCACTAGAACAGCAAATTCAAACCATAAAAGACAGCACAAAAACAAAACTCCAAGAAAAAGAAGAGGTTAAGAATCGTATGAACAATCGAATTCAAGATGCTCAAAAGACTCTGCAACAATTACTCGAGGAAAAAGAGCAAGATACAAAGATTAGCCCGGTACTTGACTTTCTCCTAAAAGAGGTACGAATAGACATCCCTGAAGTGGACATCCTTGCAACGTTAGCCTACCGTAATCAAGCAATGGGATTAGAAGAACTAAAGAAAGCTGTTTCAAAAACGCCGCCGGTCATCATCTTAAAAGCCATCCGGAATTTGGACAGTAAAGGTATAGTGAAATATGACGAGCGACTTGACACGATTGAAATCACTGCCGATCTCGTATAAGTAATGTTGAGCTATCTTAAAAAGTAAAAAGATAAAAAAGGAGAAGAATGTCCCTTAAGATGGATTTATTAACAGTAATTCCAATAAGGGTTCATAGAGCAACAATTAATGACAGAAGGTTATATGCTTTTGTTATAACCGAAAGAAAACAAACTCTGAAAAAGGCTAAGAAATGAGGACGAGACAATTGAGCTTTTTAGCAAGACTCTTTAGACAACGAAAACAATTTAAAATTGCTGTTGTGGGTTTAGATGCTGCAGGAAAAACCACCATGCTTAATTTCTTGCGATTTGAAAAAAACATCGAAACGTTACCAACAATCGGAGTCAACGTTGAAGTCTTGAAAAGGAAAAACGTCAATCTTAGCATTTTTGATCTTGGAGGGCAGCTGCATTTTCGCAACCTTTGGGGAACATTGATGAAAGGTTCGAGTGCAATAATCTTTGTGATTGATTCTGCTGACCGAGAACGATTTGAAGAAGCTAAAACTGAACTCTGGAAAGTGCTGCTTGACCCGCAGTATCCTGATGCACCTTTACTTATCGTTGCGAACAAGCAAGATAAAGAAGGGGCGATGTCAATCGAAGAATTGATTCACAAATTGGGATTGAATGACCCTGAACAGATGAAAAACCGGAGCTGGCATATCCAACCAACAATTGCTACAGAAGGAGTGGGGGTAGAAGAAGCTATTCAATGGATTGTAATAGAACTCGAGAAAATTTAAGTGAGGATGATAAAATGACCAATATATCAAGACCGATGATTCTTCGAATAGGAACACCGAAAATTCGCAAAGACCTCGAGAGAGTTCATAAATTATTAGTAAGTGCTGGCTATCAGAAAGTAGCAGAAGGGGAGTATGTTCACACAAATGAACCAACACTTTCAGCCATTTTGGGATTGGATGAAATTAGAGACAAAGAAGGGAATCTTCTTCAAGAAGTAATAGAATTAATCTTGTCTGATGCAGACAGCTATGTGAATCAAACCATTTACAATGCCCTTGCAACAGTCTTTCCTTTAGAACTCACTCATAAATAGGGGGAAATTAAAACCAGCGAGCTACAATTTTGCAAACAGAAGCGAAGAATCGCCATCAATTTCTTTGATTTTTAGAATCAAATTTAAATGGCAGATTAACAAGAATGAGTATTATTTTTAAAAAGCATCAAAAGGATTAAAGCTTAATGACTAACGAAGAACCAATTATTTGTCTGGGAATTGAAAGCACTGCACACACTTTGGGAATTGGTATTGTTGATTCCCGAGGAAAGATTTATGCAAATATTAAATCATCGTATCTTCCTCCAGAAGGGAGTGGCATTCATCCCAGAGAAGCCGCACGGCATCATAGTGCTAAAGCCGCACAACTTATAACACAAGCCCTCACCGAAAGCAAACTTTCTCCCCACGACCTGATACTTGTAGCATTCTCTCAAGGGCCGGGGATGGGGCCTTGCTTACGAACCGGTGCAGTCATTGCCCGCTCCATTGCAACATATAATAATATTCCACTCGTGGGTGTTAATCATGTTGTTAGTCATATTGAGATAGGGAAACTTTTGACTAAAACAAAAGATCCCGTTATTTTAATGGTTAGTGGGGGAACAACTCAAATCTCCTCTCTTGTAAATGACTATTATGTAATCTTTGGTGAAACATTAGATATCTCTGTTGGTAATTGCTTGGATAAATTTGCAAGAGAAGTAGGATTACACGACCCTAATAATCCTTGGCCAGGACCGGTTTTCGATCAAGTCGCAGCCAAAGGAACAAAATACCATCCACTGCCCTATAGCGTAAAAGGGATGAGTATTAGCTTTTCCGGTTTGCTGACAGCAGCCCTACGACTAGTGAGGAAAGAAAACATAGCAGTAGAAGATGTTGCATTCAGTTTACAAGAAACAGCATTGTCCATGTTAGCTGAAATTACTGAACGAGCGATTGCACACACTCGCACAAAAGAAATATTAGTTGTCGGAGGATTTGCGAGGAACAAACGCTTCCAAGAAATGCTTCACGAGATTTGCAAGGATTGGAATGTTAACCTTTCAATCTGCCCTTTCCATTTTGCCAGTGATAATGGTGCAATGATCGCTTGGAATGGAATATTAACCTTTGTAGCAGAAGGAGGGCTTTCCATTGAAGAGTCCCAGGTTAAACCTGACTGGCGAAGCGACCATGTTAAAATAACCTGGAGTTCACTCAAGTTGCCCCATTCACCAAAGGTAAAATCGACGAGAGGAAAGGAAAATGAGGATTAATGTTAAAACAAAGAAGCTATCAAAGAAACTACTATTACAAATAAAAGAACACCTCGAAAAAGGGGGATTGCTATTTTATCCAACAGAAACGGTCTATGGATTAGGATGTGATGCTTTTAATAGAGAAGCAATTAACAAGATTTATCGGCGAAAAAACCGCCCCCAAGACCAACCAATGGCAGTTATTGTTAGGGATTTGGCACAAGTGCAAGAAATAGCAGAGCTGAATCCGCTTGCAGAGAAATTATCGAAAAGATTTCATCCGGGGCCAATAGTAATAGCTCTCCCCAAAAAGAAAGTCATTCCCGACATTCTTAATAGAAAAGCTATTGCTTTTAGAATCTCGAGTCATTCGCTGGTGCAACAAATTCTAGGAGAATTTCAAAGACCGTTGGTATCGACAAGTGCCAATCGAACAGGTATGTCTTCCCCGCTCTCAGTAGGAGAAATCCTTTCACAAATAACTGTTGATGAAAAGGATATAATTTTGGATGTGGGAAAATTACCACAAAGGAAACCCTCAACATTAGTAGATTTTCAATTACAACCAAGCCCACAGATCATAAGAGAAGGAGAAATCTCTGCAAAAGCGGTACTTGCAACTCTGGAGATCCCCTCCAAGCATTGGGCAGAACACATGCAATTTTTAAAACGATAGAAAAGTCAAGTGCCTTTATCTGTAATGCCTTTTTCTGTGACAAAAAAGATGCATTCTCGATCTGGTAAGCGCGAAGAATCATACATACGAGCAATACGAGCCTGTCCCCGGCCTTTTCGAAGAAGAATTCTTTGATGTGGACGATGTGCCCACGCAAAACCTAATGCCGGATGAGGTGATTTATCAAATAAACTCTCGTCAATAGTGGCAATCACTTGATTGGTCACCACTATTGCTAATTCATAATTTTCAACCAAATGTTTTAGGGTCTCTGCAAGACGCATGACTGCTTGTTGACGAGGAACAAGTTTCTTATCGCCGATATATTCTGCCCGGAAATGAGAAGCTATAGAATCAATTACGAAAAGTTTTATGTTACGTTTCTTAATAATCTGTTCTGCATTTAAAACCAAAAACATTAAGTGGTCCGAATTATAGGTCCGAGTAACAGCAATGTTTTTCAAGAATTGTTGTGGGTCAAGACCATTTTCTTTGGCAATTTGAGCAATACGGGTAGAAGAAAAAGTGCCTTCAGTGTCAATATAATAAACACCGCCTTTTAGTCCTCCCTTCTCAGGTGGTAATTGGACATTGATTGCCAATTGAAAACAAAGCTGAGTCTTTCCAGTTGCAAATTCACCGGCGATTTCAGTTATCTCACCTGTAAAAATCCCTCCACCTAAAAGGTCGTCCAATTCTTTTGAACCTGTAGTTATTGGTTTTTTCTCTTTCTCCTTTTCCAAAAGCGCTGCTGCTGAGAGAGGTTGAAAACTCATGAGCGAATTTGCTTTTTCAATAATTTCCACAGCCAACTCGGTTTCAATAGCGATCTTTGCAGCTAATTCTTCCGGCATCAACCAGCAGAGTGATTCTACCGTTGTATACCCTTTCTCGGTGAGTTTTTCAAGGAGCTCATCCGTTATTCCGTCTAGTTTTTTCAATTCTTCGAGCAACAAATTAGACACCTTTCTATTTGAATCTTTTAAACAACTTATCTATAAATAACTTCCCAGCAAGCTATTTTAATTACCACAATTAATTAAAAGAAGGAAAGTTTGTGGATAAAAGATTTTAGGTACTAATTAGTGGGGGATATTTTGCAATGATGAGGATTGATACGAGCAACATAATGCAGAAAACAACCACCCAGATAATGAAGATGTTTTTTAAGGCGGAAGGTTTATCCACAAGTTTGTAACGAAGGCTAATAGTAAACAAAAACATGAATAAGGGAAACATTAGAGTCGGAAATGTTCGTAAATTAAATTCAATGAAGAAGGCGAAGATCGCTGTCAAAATAACCACGATAAACCAAGCAATTGAAGCTAAGTCCATAACTTTAACTTCGTATGGTTGCTCTTTCCAATGGACAAATTGTTCGCTCTTTTTCTGTTCAGTTGCTTCAGGGGCACTCATTTGCTTTCATCTCTATCCAATCATCTTAATAAGACTACTTGTTCAAAGAAATTTTTATCTTTAAATCTTTTGTTGCGGTTCTCTTTTTCAGCGAACCGGTTCATTAAACTTCTCCCCCAATTAAGTCTCGTCGCTTCTTTAAACGGACAATTATTGACCCAACGATTACCACAGAATAAAATGAAAGAGTAATTGACAGGATATTCTTCTTATTAAGCTCTCCTAATGGTAGCAATTCAGCATTGGTAGATACTAATTTGAAATAAGCATGTAACATTCGCCCCTGGTTTGGTTCATAAAAGGAGGCAGACATGTAAAACAGCATTCCATACCACGAGCTGAGATTGTGGCGGGCAAAACCATACATTAAAGTCATATTGAGTTCAGGCGTTTGCAATCGAAAGACAAACACTTCGTAATATTTCTCCATAATAAGAATGGATTGGCTTTTTGAGCAATTGCCATAATAATTCCAGAATTTGACTGTTTTGTTCACTTGCATGTCTTGTGGGAAAATCCATATCGGAGTGGGAGTAACTTCTCCAGGGATCCAATCAAAAAAATATTCCATAAATAAGTAAATCATGTAGGTATTAGAAGAATCAATGTAGAGGTGCCGGGTATTCAAATTTTCACTGCCAACAGCGGATTCATTGTAAAACTCAATCACAGAGGTGATTTCAATCCGGAAGCGGCCATAAATGGCAGTTTCATTTAACATGGAAAGGTAATTCACCGAAAGGGTTCCAGAAGCAGCAACTAGGATGTCTGTGGTTTGAGTAACCTCGTAAACATTATACTGCCCAACAAAAGGAAACTGATTTTCATTAGCCTCCGTTGCAAGAGCATGTGAGGGGAGATGTAACGAGCCAAGGAGGATAATTGGCAACTTTGGTAGAAGAACAAAAAGTGAAAGGAGAATGATAAGCAAGAAGCCCTTTAAGTTCCGGGGTCCTTTCTTACGCGACAATTTTTAGCACTCCAACCAATTAGTAATAGTCTATTAGTACTCCTTTACCAATTATTAACTTTCAGACTAATTAGAAAACAATTTTTAAGGAATAGCACAAGGTTTTAACTGAGGAGGAATTAATCAAAAATAAACAACAATGGCAGGCTTTGGAATGGACGCATTAATACAGATTAAACAACTGAGTAAAATCTATGGCACATATTTCTCACGGGCACGAGTCACCTCACTACGGAATATTTCCTTTGATGTTAAAGAAGGTGAACGAGTGTGCCTTTTTGGACCAAATGGCGCCGGCAAATCGACAATTATGAAAGCGATCATGGGGTTAATCAAACCCACCAAAGGAAAAGTATTTGTGAAGGGGTATGATGCTCAGCAAAGCAAATTAACCATTAAAAAACTGATAGGGTATTTGCCGTCGGAACTTGACTTTTACGCCAATGTCGCCATTAAGGAATCATTATACCACTTTGGCTTGTTGCGAGGATTAAAAAGAGCAAAAGCATTAGAGGAAACAAATCGCTTACTCGAAATGATGGGGCTTAGCAAATGGTGGGACTTGTCGCCACAGTTAATGTCTTCCGGAATGAAGCAACGCTTCAGTTTGGCATTGGCACTTATTGGCGACCCTGAAATCATACTTTTTGATGAGCCCATTTCTTTCATCGATGTGCAAGGGAAAATGAAGATCTATCAACTTGTTCATGATTATGTTGTAAATCAGAATAAAACAATTATAATGTGCACTCATAATATTCAAGATGCTCTCATTATGAGCGATAGATTGATAGTAATTGATCGAGGTGAGATTCTCATCGACGGACCAATTACAGAAGTTATTACTGAACGCTGCAAGTCAATGGAGATTATTCTTACTGAAGAAGCACCTAACGCTGAAGAAATAAAGCGAATCCTTGGTGATGAAAACTATCAACTTTCTGGGAGAAAAATCATGGTTCAGACTGAGGATGCATTACAACTCAGCACTAGCCTAGTTAACCGATTGCAAGAAAATCGCATTCCTGTGTTTTCTTTCAGACCGTTTGTTGAACAAAGAAGAGAAAAGAAAAAAAACGAATCTCAAGCAGAGGGGAAAAGCAAATCATGACAGTAATTGAACCATCTACTAAAAAAGAAAGAAACTTTCTCGTACGAGTCTTTTACTATGTTTTTGAACGTTCTATAGTTAAAGACTTGAGAGAAATTGCTATTTTAGTGAGATTTGAATTTAAACGAATCATCCTTACGTTGAAATTCTTTGTAGCACTTTCTTTGATCCTCCTTCCGGCGATAATCTTTTTGAATGCCATTGCAAGTGAATATGAAGCATTCATTCTCGATCATGGTGTGCAAGTTTTCCAACAATTCAGCGCAGATGGTTATACAATCATCGGGCAATTTCTCTTAGAGATGATGGCCTTAATGCTTGTTCTTGACGCTTTCGGAAAAACGGCGAATGATAGCATGAAACGCTACTTTGCATTGCCTGTGAGGAAAATAAATATTTTTGCTGCACATTACCTCACGGTGTTTTTTGGGTTAAGTATCACAGGTGTTCTTGCAGTACTAACATTTGATGCAATTCTCTGGGTTTGGACGGGTATCTCTCTAACCTTTGTATTAATACTGAAAGCCTTTTTAATGACGCTTCTGGGGGCATTGTTGGCTACCAACATCACTTTGTTTTTTGTGATGTTAGCACATAGCTTTAAATTCTCAAGTTCTATTGCAATTATTCCAACCTTATTTCTCTTCTATATCATTCCTTTTCTTGTGAATTTTGTAACAGCCTTTGTATTCTCTGTCCCGGAAGCTTATGAATGGACCTTTATGTATCACCTTACTGTCATTACAAAATATTTTTTGAAAACAGGAGAAATAGAAACACTTGCATTTCGTAATTCTTTGCTAATAATTTGCTTAATCACAGTTGGTATAAAACAAATTGCAAAAGCTATCTTTTTATTAAAAGAAAATTGAAAAAAAAGAAAGGGAAGAGGACTAAATTTTTGGTTTGATGAATTTCTCATCCATTAAGAGCTTAGTCAGATCACGTGCGTATTTGATTTTTTCTTCAGCCATCTTATAGAGCTCTTTTTCTTCCATCTCTATGCGGGCAATTTTCTGTTCAATGGCTTTCATCCCTACTGCTGTGGCTTCTTTGGGATAAACTTTCCATTGGTCCATCTTTGGGAGTATATAATCTTGTTTCAGGCCATTTTCTTCAGCAACTGCACTTAGAGCATGGGCAGCAGCAACACACATTTCATCTGAAATGGTTCGAGCGTGCACATCAAGGGCGCCTCTGAAAATCGCAGGAAAGCCAAGGCTATTATTTACCTGATTTGGAAAATCGCTCCGACCTGTTCCGACGATTTTTGCACCCGCCTCTTTTGCATCCCAAGGCCAAATTTCAGGTAGGGGGTTTGCACATGCAAAAACAATTGAATCACTTGCCATGTGAGAGATCCATTCCTTTTTAATGGTTCCGGGTTGGGATTTAGAAGCGGAAATAATAATATCAGCGCCTTTTGTTGCCACACCAAAGTCACCACTTAAACCCTCACCATTGGTTTTTTGGGCCAAGTCATATTTGAAAAAGTCGTAATCTTTTTGTTCAACGATGTCAGGTCGGTCCTTGGTAATTATCCCCTTTGAATCACACATAACAACATTTTTGAGATTAGCCCCCGCAGCTTCAAATAAATAAGCTGTGCGCGTGTTTGCTGAACCAACGCC
>Ga0190348_1000353_pt1 | contig 13036 bp, 13 predicted proteins | sample 48721367_MG_FD_161658 | JGI IMG/M metagenome (GOLD analysis project Ga0190348, IMG submission 161658) | Hydrothermal vent microbial mat bacterial communities from Southern Trench, Guaymas Basin, Mexico - 4872-13-6-7_MG | ecosystem: Environmental > Aquatic > Marine > Hydrothermal vents >... | reverse complement strand
CAAAATTTTAGGAAAAACAAAATTGTTTATCCAACTTTTTCTTGCTAATTAAAATGTTCTAACTAATTGAAATGCCAGCCCGGCTTCATCAAAATTCCCTAAGGCTTGTTTGAAGCATCCTTCATTTATCTTGATTGTAATGAAGAAGGATTATCCAGTCTGCTGAGACACTCCGATAAATTTTCCTTTGGACATGCGTTTTCTCCTCCCTTTGCTCGCAAAGAATCGAAAGAAAAAAAAGGGGTGCAAAGGAAAAGGAGGTGGTCAGCGTGTTTGTTGCTCAGGTTGATAAAAGTTATCATAACTAAAGCATGAAATGCTCTAGTCAGACTCAACGGTAGCAGAAAAGAAACACGCAAGCTTCAGAAAATCAACTTGATTTTTGGCAAAGGAGAGTCGAACTTGCCGTTTCCATCGACATCTACAAAGATAGGATTGGTTAAGGCGTAAGGGAAAGGGCCCCATTCGTAAGCGTCGTATTTTATACTCCTTTGGACTACAGGGAATAAAGTTTCGTTGCCGAGAACCTCCACAGCGATATAAGAATCATGTTCAAGATTCAGATTGATTGTATCTTGAAATTTTAAAATTTGTTCCCTCGGAGCTTTTACGGGCAATATAACTTTTCTTTCACCATTGACAATAATTCTCACTTCATCCACAGAGACCCAAGGAGCACTCCGGACCTTGATCCCCACATCGAGCTGTTTTTTTTCAACGGTGATAGTGCTGCCTGGAATAGATGTCTTGTTTACCGTAAATTCGATTATAGGACCTGTGCTAACGAAGGATTGGCCCTTCTTCATAGCTTGCATGAGGGCCCATATATCGAGTTTATTCCCTTTTTCTCCACGGTAATAAACATAAGTCCTCGCATAACCCGGTTCCGCTCGATCGATTCCATGGGAATCGGAAGACCCGACAATCGGAAAGTAATAACCCCTGTTGAGGAGATGAAGCCAATCCGCAATGACTTGAGAGTTATTGCTTTTATCGTGAGAAAAGAATGGCCCGTTCATTACCTCTAGGAGATCAAAGGACGTGTCAAAACCTTTAAGGGCGGTTGCGGCAGTTTCTGGATCGAGCTGATAATAAGAAAAATAGCCATACCCCCTCCGTCTCGGGTGATTGACCTGGATCAGGGCCTTGGGGTCCTTTCTGCGACTTTCTTTAAAAAGTGGCGTGTTATTTTCAAAGAACCGGATCTCGAGGGCGCCGTTACCCGGCTCGCCTTGTCTCTTCTTGAGTGGATACCGGTTGAACTCTGGCATGTCTTCCCCATTAACATCAAGGGGTGTGACTTCCTGCCCAATGAGGACGGCTATGTATTCACCCAGGCCGAGCTTTTTGAGTACAGAGGGATAATCGCTAAGGTAATTGTGATCGGCGGAAATGGCCACATCCACCCCCTCGGCAACCACAGATTTTATCCTCTCGGCAATCGTCATCGAACCGTCTGAATTCAGCGTATGCATGTGGGGATCGACAGATATGAGATTTTTCGTATCAACAACTTTGTCAATATGAAAAACTAGCTCTTGCGTGCTGTTCTCTAAGACTTCAATAACTTTCTGATCCAGATTATATTCAGGCCCCCTGGATGCAGTGATCATATACTTTCCCACCGGGAGCTCGACTTCAAGACCTTCTGCCGGTGGAAAGCAGGAATTTTTGAAGTATTCATGACTATTATTTGTCTCTAAAGGGTTTTCGGGCTGGAAGTAAGGAGTCCTTGTGGAATAGAGGCCAAAGAATGTCGCTTTCCCGGGGACGAAGTCTCCGTCTTTATTCCTGATGGAAATCTTGACTTTTCCTTGGGGTAGGTCTTGGAGAAGACAGCTATTTTCTTTGTCCAACCCAACAGATAGGAGGCTCTCAACAATGGCTGGAAAAAAGTTGGCTCTGACGGAATAAAATCCTTCAGGAAGCATCACTCCAAGATGTTCCGGCTTTTCGAAGAAGGACTTGAAGAAAACTCGCCCCGACATATCTCGTATCACGACTTCCATGAGTTTGCCGTGAAAATCAGTCGTATTGATTTTGACTTTGGCTGTCCTCACGCCAAGCACTTGATAAATTTTTTTAAGGAGGTCTTCAGCCTTAGTATCGACCAGAAGAACGTATCGGGCCTCGTAACTCTTTCCGGCATCAAGATTCCTGGAGGCGTTAGACTCGGATGAAGATCGTATGGGATTCAGGTCTATCCATCCCAAATAATGCCCTTTCTTCGGGTAAACCCAAAAAGGAAGCTGGGATTTCTCCACCGAAGAGACAGATGATCCACTCGAATCAGACTCTTTAAAAGGACTGAAGGAATAGACTTGACCCGAATTTTTATAGAGGGAATAGTGAAAGTCTTCCAGCTTCACCGTTCCCGTATTTTTTACGATAGAGGTGATATCGATTTTCCCTGACTCGGGAGTCAGGTGATAAATCGTTGTGATTTGTGCCTTTTCCCCGCTATCTCCTTCGTAATGCGCAATCGCCCGGAACATAAGGGTTTTGTCTAGGCCTTTCTGAGGAATGGCGTTGAAGGTAGAATAACCCAGATAATGGCTCCTATTTTTAATTCTGAGATAAGGCGATCCGATGACCAGATCACTCCTGAATCCTTTCCCTTTAGGTACATAAGCCAGGACAGATCCCAGGGTGTGTTCAATAGGGTATTGATAATAGGACCTCAAAATCCTGTCTGAACCTCCGAAAAGGACCAGGTGCGTCCCGTCCGAGACAAGAATATCTCCTTCTTTCCATAAGGTGGTGAAGGGCTCCGGCAGATCAGCCGCGTTCTTTACTACCTTTATTTCAAATTCTGCCGCGTTAAGAAGAAGAGGAATACAAATAATCAGGATTCCCAAGAGATTTCTTTTTAATCGTTTCACTCTTTAGCTCCTAAAAAATGCTTAAAAAGGATGAACGCTTCTAAAACAGCGGCGGGCAAAGTTGACCCGCCGCCGTTTATTGGCTGGCTGGTCTACTTCAGCGTTAGCCTCGTGGTTTCGACGCGCGCCATCCACAACGGCATCCATCCCGGCGGCAGTAAGTACCGCCGCAAAGTATAGAAATTTCCTTTTTGTGCTTACCACAAATCTCTTACAATTTCCCGCAATTTCCACCCACTGACATCCTGGGGAGAACTTATCAAAGGAAAAAGATGAGGTCAAATATAAGACAAAAAACAAAAACAATGAAATAGACAAAAAGGTAAGCTTCAAAACATACTCCACCCGCGAATGAGCCAAAAGCAGCCGCACAGGTCCTCAGAAATACTCCCCTCTCTACTCGGCTGCCATAAGGAGTTCCTGGGGGCCATGATGATGAGGAGGCGGCCTCTCAGATTCAAAGCTAAGTTCGAGATGGCAGATGATCCTGTCGATAAGCTTTGGATTTTTAATGAAAGAGAGGATCGTCATCCGGCCGCCACATGAAAGACAGATCAGGGGATCCGCATCGGAGACTTTTCTTATCATCTCGGCCTAGCCTCTGGAAGGTACCGAAGACAGGTCATCTTCGATGATGGGATGATAAAAAGGCTGGCTCCCGGCCTTACGCATCTTGTCCCTGTGCCTAAAGAGGTTCCCGTATTGTTTTGAGGAAAACTAGAAGGCTTAACAGGGCTTAAGAGGAAGGAAGACTTAAGACCAGGGCTTAAGGGTCAGACCGATTTGTCCTATTGATAAGGAAGAAGATAGCCTTAGATTTGATTTAATTATGGTGCTTAGAGCGCGTTTTTTGGGGTAAAATAAGGTTTGTAAGGAGCTTTTGACTCATGGAGAATATGTAAATATCTTCTCCTTTCTATTTTTCTGGCCCTGGACTTCATTCCACTCTCTTTCTTTTTTTTCTAGAAAAAACCGACTTCCCACAGCAACGCTTTCTGTCCATTTTTTGTCTCTCCTGAAATAGAGAAGAGTCCTATCCCACTGGACCTGGTTCAATAATATGGGCTTGAAATTTTAAATGCTTCCATGGTATTAATATCAATGTGTTCATTAAAAATGAACAAAACGTTCATAAAAAATGAACAGAAGATAACCATGCTCAGTAAAATATTCTCGAGAAAACAAAGAGAAGAAATCCTATCTTACATTCTCGACCACCCCTCCGGAAATTACAGGGTCCGGGAGATCGCTAAAAAGTTCAAGGTAAGTGTGGGGAGCGTCTCCCAATTTTTCGCCTTGCTCAAAAGGAAAGGCATTCTAAAGAGGAGGGGGGATATCTTTTCCGTAAACCTCGGCAACCCGGTCGTGAAAACCATTAAAATTTTGCTTAACGTCTCTCGCTTGGACATCGCCCCCTTAAAAAAAATTCCCGATTTAATGGGCATCGGCCTTTACGGAAGCTGGGCAGATGGCACGAACAATGAAGACAGCGATATCGACATTTGGATCAGGGTGGGGGAAAAACCCGCAGAAGATATCATTGCCCGAGCTTCCAGGCAAATGAGGGAAAGAATGAGAAGGAATGTTCAACTTTTGATTATAGATCCAACGAAGAACGGAATGCTGAGAGAAAATGATCCTATCTTTTACTATTCTCTAATTTACGGTTCGGTGGTTCTCTATGGTAAGTCGCTCCAGGATTGAATACAACGAATGTCTGAAGAAGGGGCTCCTAAGAAGGGTTATCCCTTCCCTCAAAAAGGCAAGAAGCGGGGTGGAAAAAGCCAAAAAATTCCTTGACCAGGCAAGAAAATCCTTGGATATCCAGGCGTATGATGCCAGTCTTCTTACATGTTACCAGGCAGTATTTCTTTCTGCAAAATCCGTCCTATTCAAAGATGGCTTTAGAGAAAAGAGTCACGCCTGTGTGGCCAGATATCTGGAAGAGAACTACGTAAGGACTGGGCACCTTGACCGGAAGTGGGTCGAACTTCTCGACAGATTCCGGGATATGAGGCACGACGATGAATACAACGTATTTTTTATGGCCACAAAAGAAAACTGCGAAGAGATAATAGAGTTTGCGGAAGAATTCATCAAGGCAATGGAAAATATTATAGAAAACAGAATTTTGCCTGGGAGGAAGTGATTATCTCCGTTAAACCCTGTTCATCCTCACCTTTCCCCTGACCAAAGCGCGGTCCCATTGAATCAAATCCAGCTCGATAAGCTTGTTCATGTACTCCGAAAACATCTGTAGGACGATGTGTTGCCTTCCAGCGGAAGCGCACCTTTCCTGGTACGCTTTCCAAAGCTGGCCGGAATGTATGCTCCCCCTTCTCCCTGACGATGTCGTATAGCAGACGGTGGTGGGTCGTCAGCTTGTTCAGCCGGCACTTCGCTATCAGGGTCTTACCAGTCCCCTGGCATCCCCGAAGAACCACGCGTATGGGCTTTTTTGTTCTTCATGGCCTGCTTCAGGCATGCCACAAGCTCGTTAATCTGGGCCTCCCTCCCTGGTATGTCGGGCGGGATATACATCTCCCCCAGGATATCCGGATTCGTCACAACCGGAGCTTCCTCTATCATACGCAAGAAGCATTGCCGATAAGATTTAAAAGGTTATGGACCTCAGGAATGCGGAATATTCTTTTAAAGATAAGAATCTTAGTTACTTTGAATAGAAAAAAGATTTAAATATTCTCTTAAAATCTAAAACATGGCTTGCGATCTGGGAATAATAATATCTATTGTTGTGATATTCGCAATATTATCAAGCATATTCCCAATCTTAAGAAGAACGATTACCTATTACAAAATCACTAGACCTGCCGCTTTCATCTTAACAATAATTGCCTGGTATTTTATATGTGGAATTTGAAAAAATCGATATTATTCAGCGTAAATTGATAAAATAATTGATCAAATTCTAGTAATAAAATATATTTATATAGCAAAGGGAAGGGTTTAGTACTCATATTTCTAAAAAAGGGAGGTTTATTATGGGAATAGGCGATCAATATGAAACTTGCCAGATATCGCCGGCTAATGCTTATTACAAATGGGTAAGATATACGGACGGAACTACATATCCAAGCCCAACTCCTGAAGAGATGAACATCAAACTCGAAAAAGGAGAGCATTTTCCCCCAATACGCTCATGTAATAAAGGGGCAATATGGGAAATGACGGCTTATGCGTAATATCTAAAAGGAGAAAGAAGTGCAATATGATGTAAATTGGATTAAATGCAACAGAGAAAAATGGTATAATTTGCTAAATCTTGATTTAAGTGATCCCCATTTTGAGGGTCTTGTTGGAGTATACATCATTTGGCATGGGGGAAATAACCCCGCAACAGTAAGAATAGGACAAGGGGTAATCCGAGACAGACTAGCAAAACACAAGCAAGATCCTGAAATATTAAGATATCAGGAATATGGACTATTTGTGACGTGGGCACAGGTACCGGAACAATATCTAGATGGCGTTGAAAGATATCTAGGGGAAGTTCTAAATCCAATAGTAGGAAGTCGACTACCAGATGTTTCCCCCATAAGAATTAACTTGCCTTGGTAAATTCATCCTAGTTACAATATTTATAAACCGCAATATTCTCAATTTATTAGGGAAGGTGTATGGAAAAAATGGAAAACATAGAAAAATTTAACGAGGAAGTTAAAAAACAAGAAAAAGATTTGAAGATATATGAGGCTATAGTTAAGGACACATGGAAAGTGCATGCTGAATTCCTAGAAAAATTCCCCTTTAGGGAACATCCTAATTTAATAGATAATCTCACGCCTGAAGACCTGTATGATCCTGGTAAGCCGAAATATTTCTTTTACTATATCGAACATGGCCTTAAACCCCTCGGTCATGTTTTTGTTCCAAGTGATTTACCATGGCGGAACGCCAGGGAAAATATCGACCAATTCAAGGAATTACTTAAAATTGCCGTTGACGAATCCAAATCTCTTGCCGAAAAGATCGATGCACCTTGGGAAAACATAAAAAGATGGGGAGGCGATAAGCATTTGGCCAAGAAAATTATTTTTTGTTACTTCCCTGAAAAAATGATTCCTATTTTCAATACAGACCACATGGAACACTTCATTGAGGCACTGAACCTATCCGATACACTAGACCGAGAAGCTTTCAAAAAGTACGACAACTCTTATGAAGAACTTTCTCTCGGAGAAGCTTACGAAGTTTTAACTGATATACTGCTAAAAGCGAAAGAAAAAAGCATTCTAAAAAACAAAGACGTAGTAATTTTCACAAGAGCTCTTTATGAAGCATTTCCTCCCTTTGAGTCAATTTCAACCCCAACAAAATTCACTGAACCTCTTAGCGCCGTAAGAATGCTCTTCTCTCCAGTAGATGAGATGGGAGTTGTAGCTCTTTTTTCAATGTACCATAGAGAGCTCGGATTCCCATATTTTTTAAAAATTCAATCGGGCTTCCCGGACGCTACCGTGGTTGATTCTAAAGGCAACGTCAAAAACATCGAATTTGAACTATTCGCTTCAAACTTCAAAGAACACAACCATGATCCAGACAAATGTGATGTATTGGTTTGCTGGGAAGACAATCTAAATGAAGACGATGGCCTTCGCTCAAAAATTAAGATAATTGCCCTTAAGGAAAAACTGAGTCCGAAAGAGGAAGTATAAAGGAGAAGAAAACAATGGTTGTACATTTATTCCACGCAAAAGGCGAACTGAGAGATTTTCTAGAAAATGAGAAACATTTAATAAAAAGTGAAATCGAAAATTATGGTAAAAAATTACTGAACGTTAATGAGGAAGAGCTAGTCAGATATCTGATTAACAAATATAAAAAAGACCCTCCTGTTCTGAAGGAAAAAGAAAAATATATTTGTCATGATCAAGAATGTGATATTGATATAAGCAATGATCCTCTTAGAAAAATTTCGGACAGGAGTAGACCTTTCCACATAAAAGGCGTTTTAATAACAATTGCCATCCCTTTCGATGGCGACCCCAATCTTTTCTACTATAAACCCTCAGAATATACTTATAACCCACCTGAAGGTGAAGTAATCGGACAGGAAGTACGTCTAACTTATAAAACTGCAGAATACGATAAAGAGGCATTAGAAAAGTCTATTACAAATGATATAAATTGCATTCTCAAATATCTTAAGTGGGTTCATAAAGACATTATGCATTACAACGAATCACTTAAACCATTCATCAGAAAGGTTATTAGAAACAGGAAGGAAAAACTACAAAAAGATATGGAGCTGGTTACAAGCTTAGGGATTCCGATAAAGAAAAGAGAAGGAATGCCAAAAACATATGCGGTTCCGGAAATAAGGCGAAAACCCAGAATTTCAAAACCTCAGCCCACCGAAAAAGCTCTTTCCCCTGAACCTGCTCTCGATATCCATGAATACGATAATATTCTCAATATTATTAGAAGCATGGCTCTGGTTATAGAGAAAAGCCCTAGTGCATTTTCAACCATGAAGGAAGAGGACTTAAGAAATCATTTTCTTGTTCAGCTAAATGCCCAATATGAAGGGATGGCCACAGGAGAAACATTTAATTATGAAGGCAAAACAGATATTCTAATCAAATACAAAGGGAAGAACGTTTTTATAGCAGAATGTAAATTTTGGGATGGGGAAAAAAGTCTATTAAGTGCAATTGACCAACTTCTTAATTACACGTGCTGGAGAGACACAAAAACGGCAATCCTGCTTTTCTGTAAAAGAAAGAACTTCAGCGAAATTTTAAATAAGATTCCTGATGTCGTAAAATCTCACCCTTGTTGTAAAAACGGATTTGAAATAAAAGGAGAAACAGAATTTAGATTTCTCTTCCATCATCGTGATGATCCAGATAGAGAATTGATTCTTACTGTGATGGCTTATCATGTCCCTACAATAAAAAAATAAAATTCCAGGTAAAAAATTAGACTTCCAATCTCTTAAGAATTCTTTTCAAGAATATAACTCCGTTCAGTTTAGACCAGAAATTTGGAATATTCTCGCTAACTTATTATAATAACACACGTCAGCATCAGAGATTACTAATGAATTCGTTTTTCGGCACCCGATTCGGAAAATGGCTTCTGTTCGGCTCTATAATAGTAATAGTAGTGACCGTCGTTTCCGGTCTGTTCATAGACAAGGGAGGATTCCCTGGTAATCTCTTGGCAGAAATCACAGGTCTAGCTCTCGGAGTGCTGGCCACCGTGTTAATAGTCGAACGATTCCTCCAGCATCAGAGGAAGGAGCGGTGGAAAAGGGTCAGAAATCTCACCTATTTTGCTATAGCGAATCACCTTTGTGACCTCGTCACGGAGATTTTTACGTACTTCCCCTTGGATGACCATAGACCGATGTCCGCTATAATTGAAGGAAGAAACCACCCAAATCCTCTCACTATAAAAGCCATGGAAGAGCTTATTTCTCAGATGAAAGATCTCCCTGAAGCAGTATCCCCAGAAAAATCCACCTCTGATATTGCCGTTGATTTCTATGAGAAGATAAGATGGGACATCGAGCAGCTCAGGAATGTCCTCCTCCCAAGGGTTATCCAGAGCTCGGAAGACCAAGCGTTAATCGACAAGCTCACGGAATTTGATAACCGTGCAAGAGATCTCTACAACTCCATTCTAATTCACCTAGAGGCAGTTACGCACAGCGTTTTCCCATCGGTGAGAAACCTCGTAGAAAGTGCTAAATCAGTCTATTCCGAACTACTGCTGGTTTGGAACCCACCTAAACAATGAATTAAAAAACTATTTTTAAAGATTCTATCATGAGAGGAAAAAAATCACGAAAGCTCACTATAAGGGATTTTATAAAATCAGATGACCCACTATCATCCACAATAACCAAGAAAGTAATAGAGTTTGGAGAGGAATTAAGTGAACTCGATTTCAAGGAAAGTTTCAACCCCGAATCAAAATTAGACTGGGCGAAATTATCCAAACACATAATCGCTATGGCGAATACCAGGGGAGGATATATCGTTCTGGGAGTAAACGATAACTACAGACCTGTAGGCATGCCCAAGGAAATTCTTAACTCTATTGACACAGCTACCCTCCACAGCAAAGTAAACCGCTTTATAGAACCTGAAATAGAAGAGATCAGGTACAGGGTAGTAAAGCATAAGAACAAATGTTTTGGTATTATTTTTGTACCCAAAAGCTCCGATAGAACACATGTAATTAAAAGGAATTACGACTGTCAAGGTGAAGAAAAAAATAAAGTGACCCATGTATTATCTAAAGGGCATATTCTCGTCAGACACGGAGCTAAAAGCGAACCTTTAAACGCTAATGACCTCCGGAGGATAATAAACGAAAGGCTCAAGGAATACAGGGACTTTCTAACAGCAGGAATAAGAAAAATTTCAAGTGCAAAAATCCCATCCGAAGTGATTATCGCTCCCAAAGAAAAGAGTGCTCTCAAAGTAAGAATCACAAAGGACAAAAATGCCCCTCAGGTTAGGGGAATCATCGACAGGGAAAAGTGTACCAGCCTTCAGGAGGAACTTTATTGCTCAATCAAGACGTGGAAAACAAGCCCTGAGTCACTTTTGACAATCTCCCAGTTAGCAAAGATATACGCTGAAAGAGAAAATCTTGAAATCGACGAAGAGCTGCTAATGGTAAAATAAAGTACCCAAAAATGGGCAAGAAAATGACCCACTTTTTCTGCAGCAGATTGTATGGATTAGGTTCATTTAAAGCGGTAGAATCCAGTTTCTCCGAACGCAAAATAACAAGGAGGGACTGGGATGTTAGGAGTAGCCATGCATATAACCATTAAGACACTCTCTGGGATGGGATACAGCAAGAAAAAGATTGCAGAGATAGTGGGTTGTTCGCGGAAGACAGTACGCCGGGCTCTGGCCCGTATGGAGAGAGGAGAAGATCTGCGGCGGAAGAGGATTTCCTCCATCATTTCTCCTTATGAGGAGATTGTCAGGGCTAAAGTAGCTCAGGAGCTTTCGGTAGTAAGGATTCATGAGGATTTATTAAAGGAGACAGCCTACAAAGGGTCTTATGATACGGTGAAGAGGCTTGTCCGGAAGATAAAGAAGGAGAGTAAGCCTGTCTACATGCACAATGTATCGTTACCTGGGGAGGAGGCGCAGGTTGATTTTGGTTATATTGGCCGGCTTCGGGACAGCGTGGGCAAATTACGTAAGGCCTGGGTTTTCTGTTATGGTCTCTCTCACTCCAAGATTGACTATTATGAGGCGGTCCATTCTCAAAAGGTTGAGGTCTTCCTTCTCTCTCATATTCATGCTTTCCATTATTTTGGAGGAGTTCCCAGGATAATAAAGATTGACAACTTGAAGTCAGCAGTATTGAAGGCTCATTTTTATGAGCCTGAGTATCAGAGGGATTACTTTCTTTTTTCCAAGCATTATGGATTTTCTCCTTCTCCTTCAAGGGTGAGAACTCCTACCGACAACGCCCAAGCAGAGAGTCGGATAAAGTACGTCAAGAGAAACTTTTTCCAGGGCAGGAAGTTTCAAGATATTGATGACTGTAACCGGCAGCTTCGGGAATGGATGGAGAGTGTCTCTCACCAGAGGATACATGGTACGACCAAGAGGAAGCCTCGGGAGCTTTTTGAGGAAGAAGAGAGGGCCAAGCTCCAGCCTCTTCCAGGAGAGGATTATGAGCTGAGTCACTGGAGTCGGAGGAAAGTGGGCTCTAACTGTCATCTTGTCTTTGATTCGAACTATTACTCTGTGCCCTATGCTTACTGTGGAAAGGAAGTAACACTGCAGGTTACAGAGAAGCTAGTCAAGGTTTATGAAAGGATAAATCCTCTAAGCCAGGAGGAGGGAAAGCTTGTGGCCACTCATCCCAGGCTTCGAGGTCAGGGTAAGTTCCAGACTAACCCCTCTCACTACCCCAGCTGGAAGATAGTCTCCAGGACAGAGTATCAGGAGCGTTACCGGAAGAAGATGGCTGAGATTGGTCCTTCGGCTGAACGATACTTCAGGGAGATAGTAAGACTTCAGGAAGGCTACTGGAGTAAGGTTATTCATGGCCTCCTCTCTCTGAGGAAAAAATATGGTCCAGAGGCCGTTGAGCTGGCCTGCAAGCGGGCCCTCTATTATGAGGCCTACGGATACAGAGTCATAAAGAATATCTTAGAGAAAAGGCTTCACCTTCAGGCGTGGGAAGAACAAAAAGCTCAAGGCTCCCTCCTGATGAGTAAAATGCTAAGGCCGCTTGAGGATTATGAAAGTCTGCTTCATTAAGAGGAGAGGATGGAAGTCATAAAACGGCAGCTAAGAGAGTTAAAACTCTCTGGTATGGCCAAAACCCTTGAAGTCCGCAATGAATATGCTCTCTCTGAGCGGCTTTCCTTCATTGATTTTCTCTCGCTTCTCCTGGAGGATGAGCTTTCCAACCGCCGGGAGAACGGCTACAGGAAACGATTGAGTAAAGCTCATTTCCCTGCTCGAAAGACCTTAGAGGAGTTTAACTTCCGCTTCCAACCGCAACTCAATAAGCGACTTATTTTCGATTGTGCTACCTGTGAGTTTGTACGAAAGAGAGAAAATATCCTCTTTATCGGCCCTCCAGGCGTGGGCAAGACTCATCTGGCCATAGCCTTAGGCCTCAAAGCCCTGGAACAGGGCTATAAAGTGCTCTTTACCACTGTCTCCCAGATGATCTCAACCCTCATTGCCTCCAAAGCAGATAATACCTATCACCTGAAAATGAAATATTATCTATCACCTAACTTATTGATATTAGATGAATTAGGCTTTAAAAGATTAAACCAGCATACTGTCGATGAGTTCTATGAGATAATCTCCCGCCGCTATGAGAAGGGCTCTATGATTATTACCTCCAATAAAAGCTTTGAGGAATGGGGAGAGGTGTTCTGGGATCCGGTTTTGGCCACAGCCATTATTGATAGGATAATCCATCACTGCCGGATCATAGTCATCAAGGGAGAAAGCTACAGGATGCAAAATTATAAACAAAAAAGGGCAAAACTAAAGAATGCAAAAACAAATTAATCAACTAATCCATCTGCCATTTTGGCCTAAAATGGGGTGGGTCATTTTCTTGCCCATTTTTGGGACTTTTTCCTTGACAACAACAACTGGCTTTAATTAAGGTGATTCACTGACAAA